>VAPB010333099.1_pt1 | contig 10801 bp, 10 predicted proteins | sample 3395101 | NCBI WGS metagenome assembly VAPB01 (sample SAMN08290433, study PRJNA428436) | hydrothermal vent metagenome | isolation source: Deep-sea hydrothermal vent chimney | place: Indian Ocean: Southwest Indian Ridge | reverse complement strand
GGTATAGGCAAGGAACTTGGGGCGGGTAATTTTCTGGCGAAACTCCTCTTCAAGAAACAGACAAACATGGAACATGCTATTCAGATGGGTGCACGAGATGAGGTTATGAGAAACCATCTGACTGACCTGATTGGGGGTCTAAGACCTTATTCTGAACTTCGTACAGCCCTGATGAAGCGGGTGCTCACACGACATCTAAGAACCGGATTAAAGATGTTGATTTAGAAAACTGACTTTATTATTGAATTCAGAAAACACGATTGTTCTTCTTACCTTTCTAGAAACAGAGATTGTTATCGGTTTAGCTTACACTCATGATTTATCCTGTGAGCAACAAAAAGAGTGGGTGAGAGAGGAAGAACCTCTCTCGCTTTGTAAGTTGAATCTACATCTGCTTCTCTTGTCGATAAACGTCAGTTTATGAAACATGGGCTCATATGCGCGCTGGCGCTGGATATATTATCGAGTTCAGACGTTATATGTTTCATTAGTCCAACGAGGGAAAAGAAATGGTAGAAAGCAACTCCGTTCCGCTCGAACCAGAGCTAATCAGAAAGATTGCAATGGATGCCTACCCGGCTTTCGCAATGCTTGCTGGAGTGAAACTTGATCTATTTACTATGCTCAAAGGAAAAACAATGAGTGCCCAACAGATGGCTGACGCACTTGATGTGCGGACTAACAAACTTGAGCCTCTGCTTTATGCACTCGTAACTGCAGGGCTACTCAGTCTTGATAACGAGCGTTTTTCGAACACAATCGAAACAACACACTATTTGATTCCAGACAGCTCAAGATTCGTGGGAGACCATCCCTTTCTCAACCCCCTGATACTGTCGTGGAACTTCCTCGCAGCTCTCAAGACATCAGAAACTATTCGTACCGGAGAGCCCCAATTGCCATATGATTTCTCCAGTAGGAGCGAAGAGGAATTGACGCAGGACTTCCAAATGACACAGCCTATTGCACTGAGAGCCGGTCGTGAGCTCGTGACAAAGTACGATTTCTCATCCTATCGCACAATGGTGGATATGGGAGGAGGTCCAGGCGGTCTTTCAATTGCAGTGACTGAACAACTTCCTCACCTTCAAGCAACAGTCGTGGACTTACCCTCGGTCACGCCTATCACACAGAGATTCATCGATGAAGCCGGTGCTACAGGTCGAGTGCGAGTGAAAACGGTCAATGTTGTAACAGCACAATTGACAGGTTCTTACGATGTCGCAGTTCTCAGAGCTCTCATCCAGGTTCTCAAACCGGATCAAGCACTTCGGGCACTCAAAAATGTAAGTTCAATTATCAAACCTGGTGGAATGATCTACATCTTGGGGCACATCTTAGATGACTCCCGCATCTCGCCACCTGAAGAAGTCTGGCACAAGTTGAGTAGTATCAACTATTATGACGTTCCCGCTCCCTACACAGAGGAAGAGCATCGACGATGGCTCACTGAAGCAGGCTTCGTTAGAATCAGACGTGATAGACTACCAAATTCCGATAGTGTCATGATTGCCCAAAAGGCTGCGGCTTAATTTGAAGATTGATATCGTTTTCAAAGGATAGATAGCCTAAATGTTCATAGGCAAAATAGAACTTGAATCATGGTCAAAATCATACTTGGCTCTGCTTAGGGCTCAGGAATTTGAAAAACTTTCTGAAGTCTTTCGGTCGCACATGGAGCGCTGGAACAATCTTTCTGTACTCTCTATAGCCCTCACCGAACCTATCGATTAATTCGTTTTCTTCTCTCCTGATTTGAATTCTGAACAAAATATACAAAATTAGAAAGAACAGAATTGAATACACTGAGAATCTAAAGAGCATCCCTGCGATTCCTAAGAGCACCGCTCCCATATACGTGGGGTGTCGAGTGATAGAATATATCTCATGTTCTTGTAACTCTGATTCTTCAGGGAAGTAGAGATACACCACCGCCATATAATCGATGCCAAATGTCAAGAATGAACTTCGAATAACCAGCATCGCTAATATCAGCACTATTCCTGAAAGGACCAAACGTATCACGACATCAAGTTCCGTGGGGATTCCCAGATTGGACAGGAGTGATGTTGACATCATGGTGGTCAAAGGATTGACTGGAGGGACTGGTGGCAGTGAGCGAACAGAAGTAAATACATGGAGTGCAACTGGAATGACTAGAGCAATTCCTGTCAGTCCTTTTGGAATCATCATTTGATATGAAAGATATCCGAACTCTGACTTCATGTGGTCTCTTCCCCGCCACATGGCTCCGACGAACCACATTGCAATAGCGGTTATGAACAGACTGCCAAGCAATGGTAGCACAGGTTCTAGTATACCAAGAATGATGATATCTGAAAACACACGTGGTACTATATCGAGGACAATAAGGAAGATGTATCCTAGTATCGCGATTACAACAGCCTGTAACGGAATAATGAAAATTCTCCTACCCGGATATCCAGGAAGCTTCTCTCTCAGCTTTTCTACTCCCTTCAGCTTCATAAGAAATCTGATTCTGATTCCCACTAATCAGTCTGTTGAAAAGGAATAGAAACGCAAGAGGAAGTCCTCCTCCGCTTCTAGTTGTCTGTATAGATCTTGTTATGCTCTGCTCGAATGGCCTTCTTGTCTATTTTCCCTACACTTGTTTTGGGGATGGTTTCGACAAACAGAATCTCGTCTGGAAGCTGCCACTTGGCAAATCTTGTGGCAAGATGTTCCATGATCTCACTCTTATCCACCTTCGTCTTGAATTTATCTCGCAAAACTACTAGAGCTAATGGTCGTTCTTCCCATTTTGCATGAGCCACACCAACAACCGCTGCCTCAACAACTGCGGGATGATTGACTATCTCGTTTTCCATATCCACTGAAGAAATCCATTCTCCACCACTTTTGATCAAATCTTTTGTTCGGTCCGTTAACTTCAGATATCCTTCAGAATCAATGGTTCCTACATCCCCGGTTCTGAAGTATCCATCTTTTGTGAACTGGTTCTCCGAACCTGGAGCATCATGGTATTTCCCCAGCACCCAAGGTCCTCGGAGGAGTATCTCCCCAACCGCTTCGCCGTCATGGGGGAGTTCATTATCACTTGAATCTACGATTTTGACGTCAAGCCCTACCACTATGTATCCCTGCTTCTTCTTTAGTTCCCATCTCTCCTCCTCTGAGAGCTCCTTGTTCAGCCAAGGTTTGGGTAGGTTCAATGTTACAATAGCCTGGGCTTCGGTAGATCCGTATGTATGAACGATTTCCGCCTTAGTGGCATCCCAGTAACTTCTCATCATAGACAGAGGTGGTTCTGAGCCTCCGCAGAGAAAACGTACTCCGGACAAATCTGGACTGGGATCCATCTTTAGAAGATGGTTGAGTATTGCTCTCAGGATGGAAGGTACTCCCGCCGACAGTGTTACCTTTTCCTGCACTAGAATCTTGATGATTTCATCAAGGTTTTCCAAACTATACCTTCCGGGTAGGACCAACTTTGCACCAACCATTGTGGCTGAATAGGGTGTACCCCATCCTAGGACATGAAACATTGGAACAATCTGGAAAACGCAGTCCTTCATAGTAATCATAGCATTGAGAGCATACATCATGGCTTGGAGGTACACATCACGATGGGAATAATACACCCCCTTTGGTCGTCCCGTTGTGCCGGAAGTGTAACAGGCACTAGAGGCAACGGTTTCGTACAAGTTGGGCCATTCGTATACTGGTCCTGCTTTACTCAGGCATTCTTCATAACTGTGGATTGGCTCTAGTTTTGTTTTCACATCTTTCAGTTTCTTATCAGTGAGGATCACATAACCTTGAACACTTTCGCACATAGGTGCGATATCCTCAACTGTGTGAAGCAGGTCCTCATCCACAAAGATGAACCTTATTCCCGCATGATTCACCACATAGCTCAATTCTTGAGATGTAAAACGCGGATTCATGAGAACCATCACGGCACCACTGCCAGGGATGCCATAGTACATCTCATGGTTCCTATGGGAATTAGATGCCATGACTCCAATCCTATCCCCAACAGTCACTCCAAGAGAAGTCAGAGAACTAGCCAAACGTTGCACTCGTTCGTATGCATCCCTGTAGGTGTAGCGAAACAAGGTCCCATCTTGTTTCATGCTGACGATTTCCTGTCTACCGAAATTCCTTGCAGCATGTTTGATGATATTTGATATATTCAACTGAGAGCTAATCTGTGACGTAGCAGGAAACCCCTTGATAAGATCCATAATTCTTCTCCTCTCTTCTTGGACACTTGCCCAAATTGAATTTTGAATTTAAAAAACGCACGTTGGTTGATGTGCCTCTCCAAAATTATTAACTACACTCACAATAGAATACAAATGAAAGGACCCTCAACATTTTTCATTACCGTTGTAAACAGTTTTGAATGATATGAGAAACGGGATGTGAGAAAATGGGAAGGATTGACAAAAGAGTCACCGTGATAACTGGTGGTGCAAGTGGAATTGGCGAAGCAACAGCTCGTAAATTTGTGAAAGAAGGAGCTCGGGTCGTCATCTCAGATATTCAGGATGAGCAAGGTCAGAAGCTAGCTAAAGAACTTGGAGAAAACGCCGCATACATTCATGCAGATGTTTGTTTGGAAGACAACGTAAAGGGTATGATTGAACACGCTGTAGAAACCTATGGGCGTCTGGATTGTATCGTAAATAATGCTGGGATGGGTGGCGTTAAGGGAGAAATTGAGTCTGTACCTATCGAAGGGTTTGATCAGACAATTGCCATTCTACTTCGTGGGGTGTTTCTCGGAATGAAACATGCCGCTCCAATCATGAAGAAGCAAGGTGGCGGGAACATCATTAACATCTCAAGTGTAGCTGGTCTACGTGGCATTTCGCAAAATCATCCATATAGTGCGGCCAAGGCAGCTGTCATTCAGTTGACTCGTACAGCAGCGATGGAATTGGCGTACTACAAAATCCGGGTGAACAGTGTTTGCCCAGGGTCGATTGTGACATCCATATTTGGCGCGGCTAGTGGAATGTCTAGTTCTGAAAGTGTCAAGACCTATGAGAATTTGATCCGTCTCTTTGAAAAAGGTCAACCTCTCCGACGTGCTGGTCTCCCTGAAGATGTTGCCAATGCGGCACTCTGGTTAGCAAGTGATGAATCGAGTTTTGTCACTGGACATGCATTGGTTGTAGATGGCGGTGTAAGCGCTGGACAACAGTGGACTGCACAAATGAGATGGATTGACATGATTGAGTCGACACTTGGTTTGGATCCTTCTGAGTAGGATTCATTCAATAAACTCAGCCATTCCATGGACCAATACTGGAATGTCTTTTTCATCTCTCGTTTCAAAATACACAACATGGATTCCACTATCTTTGATTCCTGCATCGTAGACCGTTGTTACTATACTCTGGTCCAATAACACAGGTTTTGAGAAGCGGACCTCCATGCTTTTCAACCGGTTTGAATCGCCATCTAGGAGTTCATCAACCAGCACGTGTGAGGCAAGAGCCATAGTACAAAGCCCGTGGAGAATTGCCCTGGGAAGTCCTACACTTCTGGCTATCTCATTGCTGGTGTGAATTGGATTGTGGTCTCCGGATGCCTGCGCATATCTAACGCCCTGGTCATCAGTAACGATTGATGTTCCTTTAACAAGCACGTCTCTTTTCTCAGGTGCCTGAATGACACCTACAGACTTTTCCTTTCCTTTTGTCTTCTTACCCCTGATTATCAATCGGTAGATCATCTCTACTACGGTGACATCTTCTCTCATGCAACGAATCTGCATTTCCAAAACTTCGTTTATTCCACGCTGTTCCATATTGGTGATTTTTGCAATTGTGTGGATTTGATCTCCCGAACGGAGAGTCTCTCTCCATGACATCTTATGTTCGGCATGCACTGCCCTCAGGATGTTGAGGTCCATCTCCTCCATATCATCCACCAGCTGGCTAAGGATTGGAGGTAAGAACACTACTGAATAGATGGGTGGAGGAACTATATCGACACCCGACTCAGTGTTTAGATAACGTGGATTCTTCTCATTGGTAGCCAGAGAAAATTGTCGAATACTATCTGGGTCCACAATTTGAGGTCCAGTTTGATACTCTTTACCAATGAATGCTCGGTTCAGTTTTTCAATCCCATCAGACAAGACAGAACCTCCTAGTAAGAAGTGAATACAATTCTGTAACAATGTACTGTTTGCGTCAGTTGTGTGAAGTTCGTAATTAGTCTGCTTGTTTAGAAGAAAGAGTAAGGGAGAGAGGAAGACCCGCTCTCGATTCGAAAGTTGAAACTACATCTGATTCTCTTGCCTGTACGGCAGATATTCAGGTCCAAAATAGGAGTGATAACGGGAAATGAAAAGAGAGAGAAAAGAAGAAAACACCGTGATCAAAGATATTTTGAATCAATATCTGCTTCTGCAGATATTCTGACCCGTAGTAAACAATATTCACTCCTGCTCCCTCTTCAATCTGACCTTGCCTTCATTGCTTTCAATAATGCCATCGCCCACAAGTCCACGAATCGCGGCAATAGTAAGGCTTCGTTTTTGGTCTACTGATCTTCCTTCATCGACGAGTAACTCACGGACTATATCTTCCCGAAACCGCCACCCGCCGCCATCCAAAATCCTGAGAATCTCCTTCTTGGTTTTTTCTTTCCAGATGACTCTCTCTTCGAATGTCAATTTCCGTCTTCGTCCTTTCATTCTCTTCCCTACACACTCGTTTTTGTATGAGCTCAGACCGGTTAATATGAGCTGTTATCTTCTCTTGTTGATAGGGTTAAAATTCTGGACCGAATATCTCCAGTCCCATGACAATCTTCATCCTCTCCAAAGTAGCCTTTCCTACCCTCGAAGAGTGATTTGTACAAGATTGAGTTTGCAGGTGTGAGCACCTATTTAACATCAGTCGAGTCGGCAGGATTAGAATGAATCAATCTAACAAGAAGGATGGGACAAGTCGCAGGGACATCCATCCCGGAGATACTGTTGATATTGTCACAAAGAAGGATCAACGTACCGGCAAGCTCACCCGTGGTATTGTGAAAGAAATCCTGACAAACTCATCTACTCATCCACATGGCATTAAAGTGCGATTACAGTCTGGGCAGGTTGGGCGTGTCCAGACCATCATCTAGCCTCGTACAGAGGAATCTAATACACTTGGTCGCGCCTCATAAAGTTTAGGAAAAAGAAGAATGAGGGAGCGCTTGGCTCCCTTGGAAATGAATAGGGCTGCATCTATTTCTCTTGCTTTTACGGCAGATACTCCGGACCAAATATCTTACGTGCCATGACGATTTTGATTCCAATTGATGACATTCATCTCCACAAATCTATAAGCGATTGAACCGAGAATCAACGACTGTGGTGGTTAGTTGCATGTTAATTGCACCAGATATTCCTTCTTCAAAGCATTTTCAGATTCAAAAAATCTCGAATGGTGTCTATGCAGCTGTACACATGGATGGAGGTTGGTCTATATGCAACTCTGGAATCATTGACTTAGGACGGAAGACTATTGTCTTTGATACTGGACTCACACCAGCAGCGGCACGCGATCTAAGGTCAACAGCTGAAACACTGACAGGGAGGTCTGTTGACTATGTGGTGAATAGTCATTTCCATAAGGACCACATTCGAGGAAACCAAGTATTCAAAGACTCAATTATAATTTCGACACATAGAACTCAAACTCTGATAGGTGAAGAAGGTGCGGCAGAACTCGAGAGTGATATGATTGGGGCACCAAAACAGCTTGAAGAACTATGTAGTTTAGCTCAGCGAAACGATCCTGAGATTCAGGAATATACTAGTCTGTTTCTGCCTTATTGGCAAGGCATCGATGATTCATTGAGAGAGATCGAGCTGTCTTTACCTACCCTGACATTCAGAGATACTCACATCCTAAGTGGAACAGAACGCTCTGCAGTTTTAGTAGATGTCGGAGGAGGACATTGTGAAAATGACTGTGTGCTTCATTTACCTGAAGAGAGAGTAATTTTCTGCGGTGATTTGCTTTTCGCTGGTTGTCATCCATACATGGGTGAGAGCAAGCCCGAAGCTTGGATGTCTATTCTGAAACGTCTAGAAGAATTTGATGTAAATGTGTGCGTCCCTGGTCATGGCCTCGTTGGGACTTCTGGAGCTCTTTCCAACATGATCGAGTATATTCATGAGCTTGTGGTTCTTGTGCAAAATGTTGTCGAACAAGGGGATAATGTCGAAGATGCAATCAAGAAACCAGTACCTGCACAATACAATGAATGGATACTTGCCCATCCATTCTTCGAATCAAATATCAGGTTTCTTTACGAAAAACTCACTTGATCAGCGTGAAGATGAAGAAGTTTTTTCGAATAAGAAAAAAGAGTGAGGAGAGAGATATGACCTCTCTCTAATTGAGGATTAAAACTACCTCTGTTTCTCTTGCCTGTACGGCAGATAGTCAGGTCCGAATATCTCACGAGCCATGACTAGTACTCAGGCATTAGTATCCACAACAGTCCTTTTGGCTCCCCACAATCCAATGACTAGTAGACCAACACATAGCAGAATCGGAGCCGGCACACAAACGAGCGAACCTACTGGTGGTTCAGGTCTCGATATCATTGGTCCTCCACCTACGGGCAATTCAATGTAAAATGGATTGAAGTAGAAAAAGACACACGGGGTTAATAGCTGGAAGACGATCAACGCTGATGCAAGAAAAAACTCTCCGGGTTGGCTCTTTTCTCGAAGTGTTCTGTTAATTACGAAAACAAAGAGGAGGCGTGGAGAAGCAACTAAAAAAATGATAGGAACTGCAATAAGAGGGGGCAGAAACAATGCCGTTTCGCCTGATTGGTCGATGAACGACCAAGTAAATGCAGTAATCAAGTATCGGGCTGAATCTAACAACTCTTGATAAGAAACCATGAATGGGGCAAATAGAGCAAGCAGCATTAGTGTAGATGTTGCCAAAACGATGGTAGTTCTCTCCAAACTTGTAGCTGCCTTTTCCGAATTGTTTTGCATTCGAACCACTCCGATATACGAGTTGGTCACGTTCATACGGATGCGGTGTGCTATAACCAATTCCATAGTGAGAGCATTGTACTTGTAATAGAAAATCAAAAGAAAGAGAGAAAGGGATAGTGAATCCCCTATCATGAACTACATCTGTTTCTCTCTCAACCATTTCTTCCTTCTTCTAATTCGTGCGTTACCTGCTGCATCAATCTAGTCATATGCTTCTGCATCTCTTCTGGAATTTCCTCGACTATTTCCCCTTCGCTTCTTGTGGTTTTGACTACTTCTTGCATTATGCTCTCTTTCAATAAGTCGATTCTTTCTATCTCATTAGTAGTGAGTATTCTTTGGAGTTCAAGACCTTCAGGATGATTGTGGTCTAACTTGAGCAACTGCTCAAGAAACTTAAAGGAGTCCTTATTCTTTCTCTGAATTGCATAGACGCTAGAGAGATACCACAGTGCTTCCAAGTTGTGTTTGTCCGATTTTACGAAATTCTTCAGAGTGTCTTGTGCCTTCGAGTAATCTCCATTGATGATGTGAAGTCTACTCATCGGAAGGAGGACGCGTTTGTTTTTCCGATCCCGATTCAGTAGGCTATCAATTACTGACTGAGCCTTGCCATATTCTCCAGCTGCAATAAATAGGTCCGCAAGAAGAGCCATATTGTCTTCAGGTTTCTTATTTTTCTCAAGTCCTTCGGATACGAGCTTCATTTCTGGTCTGTCATAATTCAGATATGCCCTATGCAGATTCTCCCACATGTCCATCCGAGTGGGATCTTGTCGTACGGCCTCTCGAAATGATCCAAGTGCTTCATCGTGATCTCCAGCGCAATGTTGTGCAATACCTAGTATCAACCAAGCTTCTGAAATCTCATGAGCAATTGACAACCCTTTTTCGAGTTCAGAGCATGCATCATCATAGCGTTTCAGTTTCATCAGACTATCCGCGCAAATCATCATTATTGTAAAATGCTCTTTCTCAAAGAGACCTGCAATGCCTGCAAACGTGGGATAACTAATTCTGATATTAGTTTTATATGCTTTAATCTTGATTTCCTTGGGTCTTTCACTCACTGATTTGAACCGCGAATCGACGACCTGGTCTCGGAGCAGCTCTGCACCTGTCGCCAATGGAACTATTGCTTGCTCATATTTTCCGCTTGTGTAAAGAGTTACACCTGATTCTATATGATTCCGATATGATCTTGAGTGTTTCCGTGCCTGCTTTATCAGTTCCTCCAGTGTGGCTGGAGGAGTACTCAAATCATCATTTCTATCAGCCATACATTACTCTCCTCGATATCCTTCATAACGAGCCTAGATTTATCACTTTCTAGATTCAGAAGAAAGAAGGAAAGAGAGAGGAAACGCCTCTCTCGATTTGAAAACTGAAACTACATCTGTTTCTCTTGCCTGTACGACAGGTAATCACGTTCGATTATTTCTCTTGCCATGACGATTGAGAATAAATTAAAAGAACCTTCAAAGGATGATACATAACTTAACCTTAAACCGGAAAACAGAAAGAATTCGCCATATGCCTTTCAAAAGAAGAACACTGTTCGAGTAGCTGAATATGAAGAAACTAAGAAATGTCGATCTAAGAAAAACACTTTTGAGTTTCAGCAAATCTGCCATTTCCACTTTGTTATTGAAACACAGAAAAGGACTTACACTTAATCACATTTCCGGAGCAGAAGCAGAAATCGATGATGATGGATGTGTAATTACACCTGCTGGAAGTTACAAAAGATCAGATAACGTAGAACTCAACTACTTCATAATCACTCAT
>VAPB011048539.1_pt1 | contig 10819 bp, 4 predicted proteins | sample 3395101 | NCBI WGS metagenome assembly VAPB01 (sample SAMN08290433, study PRJNA428436) | hydrothermal vent metagenome | isolation source: Deep-sea hydrothermal vent chimney | place: Indian Ocean: Southwest Indian Ridge | reverse complement strand
GAGATAGCAATAGACTCAGGATTTCTGTGAGTTACACTCTCAACAACTGAGTTCAACTCTTGATCAGTAAGAGCGAGAATAACTCTCCCATCACAATTGATACGTTCTTTTACTCCAATACGATTTTCTCTCTTTACTAATGGCTCAGGTCGAGAGGCGTTTAGATTGTAAATGTCCTCACGGTTCTGTCTCCCAATTTCAAGCACATCCTCCAAACCGTCTGTTGTTATCAGAATAACTCGTGCTCCTTTCCTCTCAAGCATAGCGTTTGTTGCAACAGTAGTTCCATGGACAACCAGTCCAATCTCTTCAAGATTGATGTTGTGTTCTGCGAGAATTTCCTGTAATCCTCTGATGACGGCTACATCTTGACTCTCTGGAGTTGAAGGTACTTTGTGTACATACTGTTCACCCGTCTCTGAACATGTCAGGATGACATCAGTGAATGTACCGCCAACATCAACTCCGATAATCTTCATCTCAAACATAGATTGTCTAGATTTCCTAAGATATGAACACTTGGGAAGATTAGAGAGTAATCCTGAATCTTTATATCTCGAGATTAATTAACCGCTTGTGATTCAACCTATGACCGCCATTACTGCACTGCCTCGATATATCCTAGTCTTCTCTGTTCTTGCTCTGATTCTCCTTCCAATGCAGGTACAAGCAAATCCTAGGCCAATTGAACAGGTGACAATAGCAGCCGATGAACCACTGAGTATCATCCTGATGATTGGCGATGGAATGGGCTTCGAACATGTAGAACTTGCACGACTTGTTGAGGAAGGTGAAGCTGGTTTGCTTGTGATGCAGCAACTAACTTGGAATGCATCCATGACAACGTTTAGTGCTGATGATCCCATAACAGATTCCGCAGCAGCTGGTACAGCTATTGCAACCGGTACAAAGACCAACAAGAGGTATATCGGTATCAATCCAGCTGGACACGGTCTTGAGACAATCCTAGAATATGCACAAACTCTCAATAAATCCACAGGTGTCGTATCTACGTGCCGTGTAATTGACGCAACTCCAGCTAGTTTCATGACTCATGTAAATAATAGATATGAGTTTGATGAGATAGTACGTCAAATAATTGAAGAAGCGGATGTTGACGTTCTCCTTGGTGGTGGCCTAGATTACTTCTCCTCTGATAATCTCACAACTATGGAGTCAAATGGCTACACCATGGTCTACGACCGAACATCCATGATGAATGTGGCTTCTGGCCGCATCTTCGGTCTATTCGCAGATGTCCACATGAGCTATGAGCTTGATAGAAACTATGCCAACACTCCTTCGATAGCCGAAATGACAAACAAATCAATCGAACTCCTATCGCAAGATGCTGATGGATTCTTCTTGATGGTTGAGGGAGGTAGAATTGATCTTGCAGCACATGATGATGACAAAGTAAGAAACGCTCTAGATACAATAGCTTTCGATAACGCCGTTCAAATCGCTCTAGATTATGTGCAAGAAAATAACAATACCATTTTGATTGTGACAGCTGATCATGAAACTGAAGGTCTTGTTGTCCTGAGTCATGATCTGAACTCAACTCTTCCAGGATCTGTTTCGACACATAATGAGAAGGAAGCAGTTCGTATCGAGAGGGTCAACAATATCTCTGTTAGTTGGACAGCTGACTATCACACAGCCACTAATGTACCACTCTTCGGTTATGGTTCAGCTTTTGAAGATTTACCAATCGATACGATAGTTGATAATACAAACGTCTACTTTTTCATGAAGGACTATTACGATGGTAACCCTCTCAGTATAGTGCCCTACACACCTCCAGCAACCACTACAACTTCAACTACGACAACAACTTCCCCAACGTTGCCAGCACCTCCCTTAGATGCAACGATCATTGTTATTGCTTCAGTAAGTGTCATTGTTGTAGTAGTTATTGCAGTTGTTGTTTTCAAGAAACGGTAATCATTCATCAACTTTCCAAAAGTATCGTACAGTTCTTGTGCGAGTTCTAAAATCGTCACACTTGACTAAGTTCATAAGTGATGTTAATTGCGCGTACCTGACTGGTGGATGTCATGGTTCCTGCAGATTATTCATCCGTGATTCTCCGTTTTGGAGAGATTGGTATAAAATCTAACCAGACACGCCGCCGAATGATCAATCTTCTAACCCGTCATGTTGAGTTAGCTCTACGAGAAAAGAAGGTGCCGTTCGAAAAGGTTCATACTGTCTACGGAAGAATCTACATTGAGACACGTAACGCAAGAGAAGCTGCGGAAGTAGCTGCCAACGTCTTTGGAATTGTATCAACATCTCCAACTGTCGAAACCTCTGCAGACATGGATAAGATTCTCAATGCTGGTGAACAACTTGCAAGAGCGGAGTTCAAAACAGGTCTTACATTTGCTGTAGGAGCAAGACGGATTGGTGAACATTCTTTCTCTAGTCAAGATCTAAGAGCACAACTTGGTGAGAGAATCTTAGAGGGAATTCCTGAACTTGAATTGAGGGTCAATCTCTCTAAACCTGATCAGGAAATTTACGTTGAAGTCCGTGATAGCAAGGCACACCTCTTCACTCAGACAATCAAGGGTGTTGGTGGAATGCCAACAGGTTCTCAGGGAAAAGTCGTGTGCACTATTTCCACGGGGTTTGACTCACCTATTGCTGCATACAAAGTGATGAAACGTGGATGTATCCCTGTCTTTGTCCATCTAGACAACGCTCCATACGCTGACGAGCGATGCACTGAGATTGCAATGAAACAAGCACAACTTCTTGCTAACTATATCCATGGTTTCAAGGTCAAGCTCTACATTGTTTCTCACACTCATGATATTGAAGAGGTACAAAAACACGCTCCAGAAAACATGACCTGTTTATTCTGCAAGAGAAACATCCTACGAATAGCCCGTGAAATTGCGATTCAAGAGGATGCAGATGCAATTGTTACAGGTGAGATTATCGGAAAACAAGCCTCTCACACAACCGCGATTTTACGTGCAATCGAAAATGCCGTGACTGACTTTCCAATTCTCAGACCTAATGCAGGAAACGACAGTATCGATATCGAACATCTTGCTCAGCAGATTGGGCTGCATGAGTTTACTGTGGAGGGTTCTTCATGCTGTAGTCTGAATTCGAAATCCACCTTTGTGGGAACCGACCCTGACCAAATTGCATCCTACGAGGAATCTATGGACTTCGGTATCTTGACCGAGAAGCTCAAGAATGCAAGAATTGTGGTCCTTCGAGAAGGTAAATAGTCAGTCCTTCAATAACCGTTCAAATCGGTCTAAAAAGGTTAAGAACTCGTTATTCTGCTGTCCGATTACATGGAAAGTATTCTTTTCGGTAATACAAAGTTATTAAAGAAATTTAACCGAGATACAGAAGTATCAAGGCTGCGAATCGCAGTTAAAGGAGTGTAAAGGTTTGCCACGAGCAAGGAAAGACCGAATAATTCCAGTCGCCCCCATTGACCGTCTTATGAGAGATTCAGGTGCAGGGCGAGTGAGTGACAGGGGCGCAGAGGAGTTGGCAAAGATTCTCGAGGAAATCGGGAAACTCCTATCAAAGAGAGCCTTCGCTTTAACGGAACATGCTGGAAGGAAAACAATCACTGACAAAGACATCAAATTAGCATATGATCAATGGAGACCCTGAACCTAGTGTATAGGTTTTCAAGGCATAGTAAATATACCAATGTGACCTCACGCGGCAATTGGTGATCAGTTTTGGAAAAGGTAATAGAATCTGTAGAGGACAATACTATCATTCTCTCCATGCATGATATCTCACCAGTTTTTGAAGATGACATCGTTCAGTCATATGACCTTCTGGCTGACCTTGGAATATCTAGCCTGACGCTATTGGTTACGCCTTTCTATGGATTAAAGAAAACAAACAAGTTCACAGCGGGAGATATGTTTACGAAATTCCTCCGGTCATTAGATCTGGAGATCTCAATGCATGGATATTCTCATTTCGCAAAATCGGGGTTTCTCAACGAGTTCGATAATATGACCGAGGAGAAGGTAACAACTCGTCTGAAGGATGGAGTTTCTATTATACGTAGAGGATTTGGAGAAGAGCCCTCTGGTTTTGTAACGCCCCACTGGGAGTCCCCACCCATGATCATCAAAGCTGTGAAGAAGATTGGGCTTGGCTACTGTGTCAATGGAAACAACATCCACGATCTGTCAAATGATAGAGTATTCCGAACTGCTGAACGAATTGTGAGTCAAGGACAAAGATCTCTCTCAATTGAGGAGTCATTGTTTGAAATCGAGCTTGGAGGTGCACTGCAGATAGGAGTCCACCCTCTAGATTATCGTATGAACGGATTGTTTGAGCTTCTTGAGGACATGAAAGAGCGGCTTGGGTACCGATTCATTGGGTTCAAAGATTATCTCTCATCAGTACAATGAACATTTTCCCTTCGAACAAACGTCAAAGCTGTCCTCTAACAGAACTGTGACCTCCTGAACAACTTTTAGACTATCGTGCTTATCCATCAGAAAAATAGAGAGAAGGTGCTAGCCACTTCTGACTAGCACTCTCCCATTTCTGGTTTCTTGTCATCCCTTACTCTTTCAATCCAAGACTCTTTACAAGCTCATCAACCAGTTCACGAGATAGATGACGGGCTTGTTCAATAATCATATTGATCTCATGATTGGGTACTCCTTTTCTGATGAGTTCTGCTTTGAGTTCTTCTAGCTCGAACTGACTCAGTTTCTCGGTCGGAACCTTTTCCTCAACTCTAGGTGTTTCGACTTCCGCCACTGGTTCTTCAGGCACTGGTTCGTCCTCAGGAAGGAATACACGCTCTTCAACTGGTTCTTCAGGAACAAGTGCAGCTTCGGCGACCTCATCTGAAGTAGAGATTCTTCTAGATGATTCATCAGCAATTTCTTCAAGAATCTCTTCAACGGTCATTCCTCTAGTTCGAGCAGCACGGATGGATTCCTGGGATATGACCTCTCTCACGAAAGCAGCCTGCTCGCTCATCTTCATCTTGGAGATGTCTGAAATGAACTCATCAAGCTCTTCGGGAGTCAAATGGGTCAATATCGATAACTGAATCAGGAGTTCCCTGATCTCTGGAACTTCGATTGGTACAGATACCTCTGGCATATCAGTTGAGAGTCGTGTTATCCCAAGTTTCTGGAATGTGTCATTGAATAGATCTGCAATGAGTTGTTGTCTACTCTTACTGTCTGTAATTGGTTTTGGAATCTTCCCTTTCCTTAGTGTCTTGATCAATCCATTGAGTTGTCTCAGCCGTTTTGGAATGCTGAATACTCTAGTCCACAGAACTACCACAAGGAAAATCAAGAACAATGCAGGTGTTGCTAAAGATATTAGCGTACCCATAGTTTCCTGTTCTGGTGTAGGATCTATTGTGACTGTAAGTTCAAGTTCTTTTTGTTCGTAATTATCAAGACTCAGGATTATTGTTATGTAATCAACTTCAGTTTGGATACCAACAGGGATGAATGGTGCTTCAACCCAAATTGTTAGTAGATATATACCTGGTTCTGATGTTGAATTATAGAGAGTATACTGAACTATGAACCTGTCACTTGACACGGTGAAAACTGCATCTGTGATTCCTACACCTGGATTATCTAACCAATACTCATAGAAATTGACAGAGATATTAATCGGTAGTCCATAGACAATTGAAATTGCATTATTAGCCACATTATCTGAATAGAATTCAAGAGCAGTTGGTCTTTCAATTACTGTAATTGTAATAGAAATAGCATTTTGTGCAATGAATGATTCTCTTTGTGGTAGCTCGACTTCAATCCTTAGAATGAAAGGACTATTGGGTAGAGCCTGAGCTATGAACTGCTGTATTTCGAATAACTCGGTTGATGTCGAATCAAATACAAAATAATATGTTCCATTACCAAGGTCAAAAACATCGAAGGTTATAGCTGTAGCAATTCCTCCCCCAAATATTGTACCTGTGATTGTTGCTCCAGACAACCCTCCTACATATCCATCAGAATTATCTGTGTCATTATAGTAGAAACTGATAACAATTGTATCACCAAACGGAAGTTCCAGTTCATCAATATTATCATCTATCCGATTATTTGTGGGTGTGTCTAAATTGATATCAGTAGGTACTTCTTCAATATACAGCGAAACACCTCCAGTACTGACTTCATAGTTATCTTTGTTGAAACTAACAATAATGGGATATCTGATTCCTGTTTCTAAGAACGTAGTATTAATGAAAATCGAATAACTCCCATTGTAATGATCTATTGCACTGCCACTGAAATTCCCCCATTGATATGTTGCTGTGGCATTTTCGATTCCTTCTCCAAAATATGTGTCATTATAGAAGAATGTGATGTGTCCCGCCCATCCCCAGTATTTTGACTCGGGAATTGGACTTATAACTTCAGTCACTATTTTTCTGACGGTTATTGTAAGATCTACAATATCTTGGGCCAAGTTTGGATCATCGGGTAATCCATCAAATGTAATCCCCCATGTTCCAAATGCCATCGCTGATGTGTTGAATTGTAGTTCCCACAAACCAGAGATTGCGTTGTATGTGAAGGTTTCATTGATACTAAACCTTCCAAGGAGCCACACAATAGTACCATTATCAATGAATTCTCCTGTTACAGATTGATTGAAGCTCAGATAGAATGTAATCATCTCATTGTAAACCACATCCATTCTTGACTCAGTGGGATAAACGAGATGAATTGTAGTTGCTGTAGCTAATAGATCCATCTTGAAAACCGAACTTGCAGTATCATAGTTTGTTGCATCTGCGATTATTCTCGCAGAATAGATTCGACCAGGTTCTAAATCAGCTGTAGCGATGGATGGAAGTGTTGTGTACCATGTGTAATCCGTTTCATTAAATGCCAAATAATATGTGACAGTTTCAAATATCATAGAAACATTTGTTATACCTGATTGAATACGGACATCTCCGTTGTACACATCAATCAAGTAGATTACCACTTCAACAGGATCTCCTCTAAAGTGTTCAAACACTGCGTCTGGGGAGGAAATTACAAGTTCGCTGGGTAGTGCAAGAACGATGAGTGTAACTGTTGTGACTGACAACTGATACTTGTCCTTATCTGCACGAATTGTAACAGGATCAGTGCCTGAATCTGCAAGGGATGTGTTGACCCACGCGAAATAGGTTCCAGTATTTCCAATTTCGGTAAAGGTTCCAGATGCAGTCCCATATGTCCAGTTCAATAATGCTCCGGATGTACGATTGTTATTCAGGGTATTATTATATTCCACAACTATGTATGCCTGTTCAGTCCAATTCAGTACTATCTCAGTTTCAAATGGTGTTAGAATCGTTGCGATTTCAATCACAGTGAATGATGGATTAACAATCATAGCGGTGTACGGGTAATAGTCAATCGAAATGTTCACTGAATGGCTTCCGAAGTCATTAAGATCAATTGTACTGAATTCTATGGAATACACCCCGGATCCAATGTATAAGATAGTCATCGGATCTGGAATAATGCTTGTACCATAATAGTACACGTCAATCACGTTAATTGGAATAGATATCCCTTGACTGTGATCAAGATCAGTCAATGTAATGAGTATTGTAACATTGCCAGTGATTTGAACTGTTGCAGGTGTTGGTATTCCTGCCTGCATATTGGCCCAGATGAGGTCAACCGACCCAGTTAGAGTGATTGGTGATTTGTTCTTATAGAAGGGCTGATTGTTCTGATTCCACTGGACCTCAAGTTCAAAGATGAAATCACCTATATCTCCTGGTCCGAAAACAAGCGCATTACTATCTATTGAGATAATATATTCTCCTGGATCAATTCCGGGAGCAAGCGTGTACTGAATCCCTTCAGTAAGTGTCCGTGCTGGACTCACACATCGGAATAGAATAATGGCTCCAGAAACTGGATTTCCATTATCTTCGTCCACAAGTATGAATGTGACATTCATCAAATCTCCAACTGGTGTCTTTTCAATCTGCTGTGGTTCGACAAGAATGATTCGCTGGGTTGTTGAAACCTTCATAGATGTGCCATCATCTGTGTAGAATGGACTAGTCCCATCATTCCAGTTTACGAATATTGTTACGTTAAAGTCATTCACGAGACTTGTGGAAAGGATAGTGGAATTGATGGAAACAATGAACGTCGAACCGAATGGTGTTAGCACATAATCGCCAGAGTTCAGTAGTGTTCCATTTGAGTAGATACTGATTTCAGGTACAGTGATGCCTATCTGCAAACCATTAATTGAATCAATATATGCAAAGGTGAATGTGACATTGTCTAGGTATCGTGGTTGATTTGCAGGTTCCAATATGTCGACCGCAGCAGTTCTTCTGACAGTACTTACTGTAACATCTCTCTGAGCATTGTTATGATATGGTGCTCCGCTTGGCCACACTGCAGTCACATTGATGATGTGAGTACCTAATGCCCCTAGAACCGCAGAATCAATATAGATTGTATAAACTCCTGGCGATCCCTCCACCACAAAATAATTGACGTTTAGTGTCAATACAACTGATTCCTCAAGAATGAAATCTGCGCCTGAAATTCCTGCAGTAACATCTGCATCCCAGTAGTAAACGACAAAACTAACATTCTCTCCAAATGGAGCTGGTATTGCAGCCTCTTGGAGATCGAGTGCCGAAGTACGAGTTCTTATTGTGAATTGAACATAGACATCATCCCATCGATAAAATGGATCTACACTGGCATAGCTCATATTGAGCCAGAGAGCATGGTCCCCTAGGATGAGGGTAGTCTGTCCCACTGTGGTGATTACTAACAGGTAACTGCTTGTAGCAGGTTGCCAATTAATGGTATAGTTCCATGGTGTACCTGTATCATTCAGAATTGTGAAAGTTGTGAAAGAATCATCAATATCTATCAATGTCAAGATATCTTGGAAGAGTAGAGTAATCTCAAGCTGGGTTTCATAACCTAACTGACCAACAGGATTTGCGGATAGAATTGTTGTTCTATATCTCACATTCAGAGTTCTTTCTGCAGAGGCATCATTTCTGAAATATCCTCCTGAGTATACTAAGCTTACATTGAGACTGTAGAGTCCTGGTTGAGAGAAGTAATCAGTTGAGAATTGAATCTCAAAATTACCGAAGCCATCAGGTGTAAGAATGTAGTTTCCTCCTGGAACCGGAGCTCCAAGGTAGTATATGGTTAGTGTAGCATCTGGAATCCCAACCTCTGCTGCTCCACTGATATCGAGATATGAAACATCAAAGGTAACAACGTCACCATATGGTGTAGGAGCTGGTGCTTCGAAATTGACTTGAGTCTGTCTCATTGTGACTGTTACATATACGAGTTGCAATGTCTTATTGCCATAGTAGGGTGAACCCGCCCAAGTCACATTGATGTAAAATGCAACAAAGCCCACATTACCAAACTGTGATGTATTGAAGGACATAGTAAACCGGCGAGTTCCGACATCATAGCTTAGACCTGGATTCTCAGTAAGATTGGATGAAATGGTCATTTCTCCAGAAAATACAATTAAGACTTCTGGCAGAGTTGTTGAATCGACAAAGAAGAATGTGAAAGTTGCGTTCTCTCCATATGGAGTATTTCCGGGTCTTTCAAGAGAGACATAAGTGCTCCTAGCAATTGTAGTAGCACTTGTTGATGTTGAGTCATCCCTGTAGTAGTTCGGAATATCCGGCCAGTCGATATGAACAGTTACGTTTCTGTTTGTGACTAGTTCATCACTCAGAATAGTAGAACTGAAACTGATTTCGTATGTATATCCAGCTCCAACTTGAGTCATTGAAAACTCTGAAGGATTTAGTAGTACCAGGTCATTATAGATCTGAACAAGATCTTTTGTCGCCTGGATTTCCATTCCAGTTCCAATATCAATGAATGACACAATGAAGGTTACATTTTCCAAGTAATTGGTGTGGCTTGGTGGTGTGACAATCTCCACATTTGTAGTTCTCTGTATCACGGTAAGATCAATGCTGAGATCTGCATCATCATGGAATGGAGCTCCTCCTGTCCAGTTTGCTTGTACAGTAATTCCAGTCACTCCAAGATCATCTAGAACAGTGGTTTGAACAATTATTTGATACACGCCTCCACCCAGATGCGAATAGAAGTAACCCGTTCCTAGGGTCAGTGGTGAAACTCCCTTGAAGACGTAGATATTTACACTTGTTATTGGGGACAAATCATCTGCATCGCTATAGTATACTGTGAATGTGATATTGTCCAAGTATGGCGTAGGTACAGGTGCCAGTTGTCTCTCCAACGATGAAGCACGACTTCTGATTTCAAACGATATGTAAGCATCATCAAATGTGTAGAATGGGGTAGAGATTGTAAAACTCATATTGATATGGAGCGAATAGATCGCACCTGCAACAAGTGTTGGCTGGTTTGAAGTTTCGACTGTTAATTCATAAAATCCTAATGATGGTTTCCACTCAATGGTGTAAACCCAGCTTGAACCATTCAGAATATCGAATGTCACCTGTGATGAATCATTGCCAATTACATCGAGAGTAATGATGTCTTGATAGTACAAGATAACAGTGAATGATGAGGAGTACGGAACAGTGTTGATTGGTTCTGATGAAGTGATTGTGGACCGATACCTAATAGTTAGTGAACGAGTATCTTCTCTACTTGTATAGTAGAAATCTGTTGAAGTGATATTGACGATGATATTATAGGTGCCAGGATTTGCTTTGTATGTTGTATTGAGAACAACACTGTAAACTCCAGAACCAATCGCATAAATTGTGTAATAGGTGGTTGAGATGGGTAATATGCCATCGTAGAGT
>VAPB010335638.1_pt1 | contig 10842 bp, 10 predicted proteins | sample 3395101 | NCBI WGS metagenome assembly VAPB01 (sample SAMN08290433, study PRJNA428436) | hydrothermal vent metagenome | isolation source: Deep-sea hydrothermal vent chimney | place: Indian Ocean: Southwest Indian Ridge | reverse complement strand
GGCCTCCGCCTTGAAAACTTTTAGAACATCACCGAGTTTCACCCCGCCCGGCGCCGTCTTTTCGAGAAAAACGAGGCGGAGGCGCGCACCGTATTCACCTATGGGCCCCACTCCCCATCCTCCAAGATGAAACTCCTCCGATCCGGGCAGCGATGGGTTGCCAGCGAGAAAGAGTTTCGCCCCACCAGGCGTATAGCCGTGGAGGGCTTTCAGACCCAGGAGAAGGTCATAGCTGCCTATGCCTACGCGACAGCGCCAGCGATCGAAGAAACGTCCCATCTCCTCGTTCAGCAGCTTCTTCCCCGGCCCGCGGTCCGCAAAACCGTGGGTAACCTCGACCGGAACGACTTCGCCGTTCGATCTGTTTTTCTCCAGGCCCTTAAGAATGCTTTCACGGCGAGCAAGCCCCCCCGCCGGAACAACGCTACAGCCGCACGGAACCAGGTACCCCTGCGTGTCTCCCGTAAAGAGAAATGTCATCGTGTCGGGTCTCTTCACGACCATCAAAAGACCCAGCCCCAGGCTGAGGGCAAGGAGCAGTATTAAAAAGCCTATGAGGGGCTTCCAGTTCGTGGAACGGGATTCCCCGGCGCCCTCCGTTGTCATCGGTCTCCTCCCAGGATCAGGGGCAGGCCGGTTTTTGAGTTGCCTATAACGACGACTTTCGTGTTTGGACTCTCGGCCAGTTTTTCGGTAGCCTCAATACCCTTCCACTCCAGGAGCTGCTTGGTAATTCCCTTGGTAACTATTCTCTGAAAATCGGCGATGCCCTTTGCCTCTATTCGTTTTCGTTCTGCTTCCTGCCTCGCCTTCTGGAGGACGAACTTCATCTTCTCCGCCTCCTGTTCGCTCCTGAGTTTCTCCTGGATGGCGTTGGACACTACGGTCGGAAGACCGACTTTCCTAAGGAGAACCTGCCGGGTGATTATACCGTTGCCCTTGGACAACTTCTGAAAGAGGCTGAATATCTCGTTGGATATCTTCTGCCTTTCCGAAGAATATAGCGCCTTGGCGTCATAGGAGGCCGTTATCTCTCTTATCGCGGAGCGGAATTGCGGTTCAACGGCCACCCTCACGTAGTTGACGCCTATTGTCTTGTAAACCATGGGTGCGTCAGCGCCGTTAAGGTTGAAAAGAATGGAGACCTCAAGATCAAGGATCAGGCCTTCTTTTGAGGGTACTTTGGCCTCCTCTTTTATCTCTTGCGTCTTTACGGACATCTTGACGACCTTGGTGAAGGGCATGACGAAGTTGACTCCCGGGCCAAGAGGACGGTCGGAAACGCTTCCGAAGAAGTCCTTCACGCCGACGTTGCCGGCGGGAACCACGGTCACCGGGTTGCCGGCCAACACCAGCATGACAATTAGCGCGAAAACTATTCCTAAGGCCACCCGTCGGCCTACCTTCTTCACCCGGTTACTATTGGGCGGGGTTCTGTTCTGCATGGTTTTCTCCTTCACTCGTTGTTGGCCGATCGCCTCAAGCGACGACCAGCGGTACGATTTCAAAACGGTTCACATCCACCAATCCCTTGTCCGTGAGCTTCAGGGCTGGTATCACCGGAAGAGCAATGAAAGCCAGCGTCATAAATGGCGACGGCAAAAGGCACCCGCAGGCTTTCGCGGCCTCGTGCACCCTCCTGAGAGAAGCCGAAACGGCGCCGGCATCGCCCCTGCTCATGAGTCCGGCCACTTCAAGGGTAAGGGAGGCGAGCAGGCGCCCCTCCTTAACCACCGCGAAACCTCCTCCCATCTTCCCGACGGCCTCAGCCGCCGCGGCCATGTCGGACGGTGAGGCTCCTACAACCACCAGATTGTGGCTGTCATGGCTCACCGTCGAAGCAAAAGCCCCCGATTGCAAGCCGAAGCCCCTTACGAAACCGAGGCCGACATTGCCGGTTCCGCGGTGGCGTTCAACAACGGCCGCGAACTGCAACTCCTTACCGGGCCCGGCCTCCGAGGCCTCGCCAACCTCGTTGCGCGTAACTATCTGGTCCGGCTCGATGCCTATAACCCTCACGCGACCGGCGGCCGGGTAAGCCTTGAAACGGCTCTTCAAGACTTCGAAGTCTCCGGGCAGGCGCACGGAAGCCAGCGTTCCCTCCGCGGATTTCCTATGGATGGGTTGAAGAAGAGTTCCGTGCTCCGCCACTTTTATTCCGCCGTGATAAACCTCCAGGATCTCAAAAGCTTCAAGATCCCCGGCCACGAGCAGGTCGGCCCTGAATCCAGGCGCTATCCCACCCCTGTCGCCGAAGCCATAGAGTTGAGCTGGATTCAGGGTAACCATCCTGACGGCCCACAGGGGATCGATTCCGGCCGAGACGGCCACGCGCAGTGAGTGGTCCAAGTGGCCCTCCACGATGAGGTCATCGGGATGACGGTCGTCCGAAGCGATGCAGACCCGTGAGAAATTGCCCGCGTCGACCACCCCGACGAGGTCCCTGAGATTCTTTGCGGCCGAACCCTCGCGCATCAGGACCCACATTCCCCTCCTCAACTTTCCCCTTGCTTCGGAGACGGTCATGCACTCGTGGTCCGTGAAGATTTGCGCGTTGAGGTAGGCGTTCAGCCCATCTCCCACGAGGCCGGGCGAGTGGCCGTCCACCGGCCGTCCCCTGAGCCGGGCGGCTTCCACCTTCCCAAGAACCTCCTCATCCCCGGCTATGACTCCCGGAAAATTCATCATTTCGGAGAGGGCGGGTGCATCCGGATAGTCGTCGAGGGCCTTTGCGGTCTCCTCCACGCCGATATCCGCCCCCGAGGTTTCCATGTGCGTCGCTGGAACGCACGAGGGAATGGTGAAAAAGATGTCAATGGGCAGGCCCTTGGAAGCCCGGCGCATGTAAGCGTAACCCGGCATTCCAAGGACGTTTACGATTTCGTGGGGATCGCTCACGGTCGCTCCCGTTCCGTGGGGGACTACGGCCTCCGCGAAACCCTCCGGGGTAAGCATCGATGATTCCACGTGGATGTGGGGATCGGTGAAGGCCGGAAGGAGGTAGGCGCCGCCAAGGTCTATCGTTTTCCTGGCCTTGAGCGCGCTCCCGCCCAGGGCACAGATGCGCCCGCCCGCAACCGCAACCGGCAGCTCCAATAGTTCTCCGGTAAAGGTCGAGACGACCTTTCCATTGATGAAAAGAAGGTCGGCCGCCTCCTCCCCGGTCGCGATCCGAATTCTCCTCTTCAATTCCGTTATGGTTCTTTGCTCTTCCATCACCCGGCTCCTTTCAGGTTAGGCCTGGTTTTCCACCTCTATGAAGAGCGTTTCCAGGCCAAAGCGTTCGGCCAGTTCGCCGGCTAGAGCCCTAACCCCTATCCGCTCGGTGGCGTAGTGGCCCATGGCGAAGAAGTTTATCCCGGCTTCACGGCAGTAGTAGGTCATCGGTTCGGAGGGTTCGCCGGTAACGTAAGCGTCGAGGTTTAGTTCAACCGCGGCCGCTACCTCCTTGGCGGCGCCACCTGAAACGATTCCGGCGGTTGAGATCGTCCCGGCGCCGCCCATCACGCAGTGGGCCGCGTGGCCGTAGTATTTCTCGATCTTCTCCCGGAAAGCTTCCCTTCCCATGGGGGCGCCAAGACGACCGTGGATGCCTATGGGTATTCCTCGATATTCTGCGAAGGGCGCACTCTCTCTGAGACCCAGTTCCTTTGCGGCCGCGGCGTTGTTTCCCACTATAGGGTGGGCATCGAGTGGAAGGTGGAAGGCAAAGAGGCTGCATTCCGCTTCAAGAAGCGTCTTCAGACGCCCCTTCAGCACGCCGGCAACGGGCGAGGGCCAGTCCCCTTTCCACAGGAGGCCGTGGTGTACGACCAAGGCGTCGGCGCCGGCCGCTACGGCTTTGTGGAAGAGTTCCACACAGGCGGAAACTCCGAAAGCAACCCTCTTGATTTCAGGTTTCCCTTCCACTTGCAGGCCGTTCAACGAGAGATCGTCAAACCGGGCGACCTCAAGGTATTCGGAGAGGTGTTTATCAAGATCAACGAGGCGCATGGTCTCCTCCTTTTAATTCAATTGCGGGCGGACCGCCCGTTCTTTGCCGATAAGTTCCTCGGCGAGGGAAATGTCCTCCGGTCGGTCGATTCCAGTACCGGGCCATTCAACCGCGACAGCGCGAATCTCCACTCCCCTTTCGAGCGCGCGTAGTTGTTCCAGCTTCTCCACACCTTCCAGCTTCCCGGTGGGCCACCCGGTAAAGCGACCCAGGAAATCCTTCCTGAAGGCGTAGACGCCGACGTGACGCCATAGTGTTGCTTTGCCAAAGTCCTTTCCCCCCAGATACGGAATGGGGCTACGCGAAAAGTAGAGGCAGCGCCCGCCCTCGCCGACGGCAACCTTCACGACTGAAGGCTCCTCGTAGTCTTCCCGTTTCTCGATGGACGCGACCAGCGTTCCCATGAGAAGCCCCTCGTTTTCATTCATGAGTCTTAAAAGCGCCTCCACCGCTTCCGGGTTGAGGAGCGGTTCGTCGCCCTGTAGGTTGACTACCACCTCGCACTCCATCTTTTCGACGGCGCGCCATACCCTGTCCGAACCCGATGCACAGCCGGCGGGAGTCATCACTACCCGCCCGCCAAAGGCTCTCACGGCTTCAACAACACGTTCGTCGTCGGTCGCGACCAAAACCGAATCAAGCCCCTTCACTTCAAGAGCCCTATCGTAGACCCATTGGACCATCGGCTTGCCGAGTATGGGCGCCAGAGGCTTACCGGGGAAACGCGTCGAAGCGAAGCGGGCCGGAATAATACCGATTGCTCTCATACTGCATCCTCCCCGCCGGGCCGGGAGGCCCGCCGCACTCAAACCGAGTGTAGCAGAGGTGCGGTTTCCCCGCCAGACGCAATCGTCACCCTGGCCCCATCACCCCCGGTCATCGGTTAGTTGGCGGATCCCGGTTCATCGACAAACCCTTGGCGAATTGGTAAAATGGCGCTCCACGGTAGGAGCTTCTATGGCCCTGATTCTCTTTGATATTGACGGAACTCTCCTCCGCCCCCTGGGTGTGGGAAGAAGCGCCTTCCAGGGCGCAATAGGCACTTTCACGGGGCGTTCGGTTCTTTTGCCGGACTTTCCCTACGACGGCCTTCTCGACACGGATATCGCCGCAAAAACGCTTCGAATGTTGGGTGAACCCCACGGCACCGAAGCGGTGAGCAGCCTGCTGGACCTCTACCTGGATGACCTCGAGAAGAGCGTTCCCGTGCCGATTTCCGAGTTTCGCTGCCTCGGGATTCCAGCCCTGTTGGATATGGCCCTATCCAGAAACCATTCCATCGGACTGGTTACGGGCAACGTTAAACGCGGTGCCGCCATCAAACTTTCAATGGCCGGACTTTTACCCTACTTCTCCACGGTCCCCAACAACGGCGCCCTGACGGGCGCCTTCGGCGACGAAGCCCCTGACCGGACCGCGCTGGTCTCTGCGGCGGTAAACAACTGCCGGCGTCATTTTTGCACTAACTTCGCGCTGGGTGAGACGTGGGTTGTCGGGGACTCGCCCCGCGACGTTGAGGCCGCATCCATGGCTGGCGTTCACTGCGTGGCCGTGTCAACCGGTCTTACATCCTTCAAAGCTCTCTCCGGTCTCAACCCCGACCTTCTCTTGCACAACCTTACTTCCTTCGAACAGTTTTTTCGCGCCGTCGAAGACGGAGTTCCCGGGTGAGTGGACATCCTCCAAAGATGGATCGCCTCCTGGCTACCGCCGCCGCCATATCTCTCAGGGAAATCTTTGGAGAGAAGGCGGTCAAGAAGGCGTTTCGAACGGTACTCGACGAACTCGTGGAAGGGTGGTTGAGTGGAGGAAACATCCCGGCGGAAGAAGCGGTCGTCCAGGCAGCCCGCAGTAAACTCGCCATCGATTTTTCTCCACCGCTCAAGAGGGTGGTTAACGCCACGGGCGTCGTTCTCCATACCAACCTTGGCAGGGCGCTCCTATCGGCGCCGATGCTCCGTGAGGCCGCCGGTGTTCTCAGCGGATACGTGGACCTGGAAATCGACCTGGATTCGCACAGCAGGGGTCACCGCGACTCCAGGCTTGAAGAGAAACTCAGGGATATGCTGAACACCGATCGCTCGGTGGTCGTCGTAAACAACAACGCCGCGGCCGTACTTTTGCTTCTGAACACACGCAGCGCCGGAAGAGAGTGCGTCGTCAGCCGCGGGGAACTCGTTGAGATCGGCGGCGGCTTCAGGATGCCGGAGGTAATGAAGGCCTCGGGCGCCCGCCTCGTAGAAGTCGGCACGACCAACCGCACGGGGATTCACGATTTTCGGAGGGCGGTAGGGCCGGAAACCGGGGCACTGTTGAAGGTGCACACCTCAAACTACCGCGTTGTGGGTTTTACCAAGAAAGCAACTCTTGAAGAGTTGGTTTCCCTCGGCAATGAACTTGGGCTGCCCGTGGGATACGACCTGGGTTCGGGTAATGTCGGTGAGGCCGGAAACGACTCCTTGCTCGAAGAGCCCACCGTACGTTCCGCACTCGCCGCGGCGCCCACCGCACTCTGCTTCAGCGCCGACAAGCTCTTCGGCGCTTGCCAGGCCGGTATCCTGCTGGTTGACCCAGCCATGGTGGAGGCATTCCGAAGCAACCCGTTACTTAGGGCGCTCAGGGTTGACAAGATTACGTATTTCCTGCTTGGAACGGTCGTGGACCTTTACAGGAAGGGCCGCGGCAACCTCCTTCCGGCCCTCTCCATGCTCGCCCTGCCGGAAACCGGGTTGCGTTCCAAGGCCCTATTGTTGAGAAGAAAAGTTGAGAAGCTCGCTCCATCCATCTTCAGGATGGAAGTGGTAAGCGCCGAAGGATGCGTTGGCGCCGGCTCCGCGCCTACCTATCCCCTGCCCTCCCCGGCCCTCGCAATTTCGGCTTCCGGAGTGAAGGTAAACGAGCTGGAACACTTTCTGAGAAGCGGCGGAGAGGCACCGATTCTTTCGGTCGTTTCCAATAACCGGGTTCTTTTACATACCCGCACTATCCTTAAGGGAGAAAGCGGGGTTATAGCTGAAAGACTTGCGGCTTTTGCCGGTCGGGAGCGTCCATGAAAACCCCGTTGTTGGTTCGGCTTTTAGTGGCTTTTGGAGTGTTGGCGCTACTCGCCGCCTGCGCCGCGTCCCCACCACGCCCGATAGCTCTGCCGGGGCCGGGCGCCCCGACACCGGGGGTGGTTCCGTCCACGGCAGTCCTTAACGGAAAGGCCGGTCCGGCCGGAGTGGGCGGCCAACTGTCGCGCTATCTTATAAAACACTTTCCCGAGTACGGCAGGGGCCGCATGGCCATTGGGTGGGACGAATCCATCGTTTACATGGGAAGGATCGCGGGCGCGGCCGCCGCTCAGTGGCCGGGCGCCGCACCGCTCTCCGAACTTGGCGTCGAGGCAAAAAACGAGGCGGATGCTTTTTCTCAACTGGATCCGATGAGTTTCGCCGGCCTCCTGTGGCTATCCCCGGACGTTGTTGGGAATGGCGAACTACAGAGCCTGAGCGCCGTCTTGCGTTCAACAAACGGCGGCCCACCCGTAGAACTCCTGTTCACGTGCAGCCCTCCCCTTCTTTTGGCTGGCGGTCCATCTCTTCCCACAACTGCCGGCGAGCCCCATAGGTGGCTGGATTTGCCTTCCAGAGTTCTGGCCATGGGGTGGGAATCCCACGGGAAGCGTCTTTGGGCGGCTACAGAAAAGGAACTGTTCTCCCTTGATCCGGAAAGTGGGAAGGAAACCGCTAAGTGGCCCCTCCCAGCCTTAACTGCCGGTCTCAACGCCGGACCGTCGGTTCTGCACGAGATTCCAGGTCCATCAGGCGCCGGCGCCATGGGTTGGTTTGACCTGGGTCGACAAGGGGGGCGGTTGTACGAAAAAAATCCATCCGGGCGATACGAACCCACGTCCCTCCTGGAAGGGTATCCCCTATCGCGGAGGATCAGCCAATTCCTGTCGGCCCCCTTCGATGGGGATAGCAGCGCCTTCTCGCTGACCGATTTCAGAGGGGATGAACTCGGACTATGCCTGGATATCGTACGTTTCCAGGGACCGAAGGAGAGCCTCTTCGCCTTCTTGAAACCCGGTGGCGGCCTTGGCGTCATACAAGGCCACGACCTCTCCGTAGTGAGTGGTCCGGTCTCGAACGGGGTTTCGGCCATCGCCGCATCGGGCAAGACATTGATCGTCGCGCTGAAAAATGGCCCTAACACGCTGATGGGCTATACCATGAGCAACAATTTCGTCTGGCAAAAGGTATGGGAAATGAAAGGACCCCGGCAAAGCGTTCAAAGTCTTTGCGTTGGCGCAATAGCCGGTAAGCCCGTGCTCTTTTTGGGCACCGCGGACCACGAAAAGGGCGCCATCTATATTATGAATCTGCCGATTGGACGGAACCCGGTAAGGGTTTCGGCCGCCCGACCTGGATTGTGAAGAAGTTTTGCAAAAAAGTTTAATAGAGGTTACAATAACACCTTTGGTCATCGACCGAACCCAGAGTCTGAAGGTGAATTTACACACCGTGAGACCGTGCGAAAAAAGGGAGAAACCTCGTTGAATGGAAAAATGGGGGCCGAACTCAAGGAACTTTTTCCGAAGAGGGTGACAATCCTCGCGGGCCACTTCGGAAGCGGCAAAACCGAGATAGCCTTGAACGCCGCCCTTACTTTTAGTGCTGAAGGAGAACAGGTTTCCCTTATCGACCTGGACGTGGTCAAACCTTACTTCCGCTCGCGGTCCGCAAAAAACTTTCTTGAAGAGGGGGGGGTGGAACTGGTTGCCCCCAAGGGGGAGTACTACTCGTCGGACCTTCCAATAATCCTCCCCGAAGTCAGGGGCCGCATTTGCAATCCGAAACTCAGGATATTCATCGACGCAGGAGGGGACGACTCCGGAACGCGCGCGGTCGGTTCTCTTACCGACGTACTGCCGCCGGATGAAACGGGGTTCCTGCTGGTGCTCAATTTCAGGAGGCCCTTCACGTTGGATGTCGCTTCGGCGGTGGCCATGGTGCGCAAAATCGAGGCAACGGCCCGCCTTTCGGTAACCGGCATAATCTCCAATACCCACCTGATGGACGAAACCACGGTTTCCATTATTCGGGAAGGGTATGCTTTGGCGGTGGAAACGGCGAAGCAAATAGGAACAAGAGTTACCGCCGTCGCGGCCTCTGAAAAAGACATGGATGCCCTTAAGAAGGAGCATTTGGACTGTCCGCTTATATCCATACGGCGTATAGTGAAGCCGCCGTTTGAAGTGGCCAGGAACGAACATAGCGTCGGCCCGATCTTCGTGGTGGGCTGAGAAAGGAGTGTAGCCATGCCCCACATCATCGTAGACAAGGAACGTTGCAAGGGCTGTGAGCTGTGCGTGGATGCTTGCCCGCAGAAAATTATCGGCATGTCCGGGGAGATTAATGACAAGGGCTACTTCTACGCGCTGGTGGAGGAACAGAAACGTTGTATCGGTTGCCGCCTGTGCTGCATTATTTGCCCGGACCTGGCGATACTGATGCAGGTGCAGGGTACTATGTACCACTACTTCGCCTATTGAAGCGGGAAGGGATTCATAGATGACCAGGAAATTAATGAAGGGCAGCGAAGCGATCGGAGAAGCAGCCATTCGCGCCGGCTGCAGGCACTTTTTCGGTTACCCAATCACTCCCCAGAACGAGGTTCCGGAATACCTCTCCAACCGCCTTCCGCAGGTAGGGGGCGTTTTCGTGCAGGCGGAAAGCGAGGTCGCCGCTTCCAACATGATCTACGGAGCCGCCGGAACCGGCGTCCGTGTTCTTACCACCTCCTCTTCCCCCGGTATTTCCCTAATGCAGGAGGGAATCTCCTACATCGCGGGGAGTCAGCTTCCGGTCGTTATCGTGAACATCATGCGGGCCGGGCCTGGTCTCGGTGGGATCCTTCCCAGCCAGTCCGACTACTTCCAGGCCACCAAGGGCGGCGGGCACGGGGATTACCGGTTGCTCGTCCTGGCGCCGTGGTCGGTCCAGGAGACGGTAGACTTGGTCCAGGATGCCTTCGACCTCGCCGACTACTACCGCAACCCGGTGATGGTTCTCGGCGACGGGCTGATCGGCCAGATGATGGAGCCGGTTGAGTTCCAAGAAGAGCGCAAGCCTTGCAAGGAGCTGAAGCCCAAGACCTGGGCCGCCACCGGCTGCAAGGGGGATCGCCCTCACAACGTGATCAACTCCCTCTTTCTTGACGCCCAGGAGCTTGAGTACCATAACCAGAAGTTGCAAGCCAAGTACGAAGAGATGACCAGGAACGAAATCCGTTACGAGGAGTACGAAACGGAGAAAGATTACGACCTGCTCATCGTCGCCTATGGAACCGTCGCGAGGGTCTGCTCGGGAGCCATAGAGGACCTCAGGGGCGCCGGGGTAAAGGCGGCGATGCTGCGTCCCATAACCCTCTTTCCCTTTCCCTACACCGCAGTGAGAAAGGCCGCCGAAAAGGCCAAGGCCGTGCTGGTCGTGGAACTTTCCACCGGCCAGATGGTGGAAGACGTTCACCTGGCAATCCGGGGCGCTTGTCCCGTTTACTTCCACGGAAGGACCGGAGGCATGCTTGCCACTCCCGACGAGGTCGCCCGGGTAGCCAAGGAAGTCCTTGAGGGCAAACGCCGGGAGGTGCGTTATGGTTGAAACCGTTTTTGGAATGCCGAAATCCATGGACCCGGTCACTACTCACTACTGCCCGGGTTGCACCCACGGCGTCATCCACCGCATAGTGGCGGAAGTGTTGGACGAACTGAAGTTGAAGGAGCGCACGGTAGGCATCGCTCCCGTGGGTTGCGCCGTTCTCGCCTACAACTACTTCACCACCGATTTTCAGGAGGCATCACACGG
>VAPB010722098.1_pt1 | contig 10853 bp, 26 predicted proteins | sample 3395101 | NCBI WGS metagenome assembly VAPB01 (sample SAMN08290433, study PRJNA428436) | hydrothermal vent metagenome | isolation source: Deep-sea hydrothermal vent chimney | place: Indian Ocean: Southwest Indian Ridge | reverse complement strand
CATGGCGGCAGTATTGTTTTTTCCCTATTATGGGGTCTTTATTTAGTGGTGGATGTATATGCGACATAGCAGATTTCATGAGCAAACAGATGGAGAGGCGAAGGGAGAAAAGATGATAGAGCGTACCCCTTGGGTAGTTGAGAGGTTTGGAGGAAGCTGGTTAATTATAGATGCGGGTGATTACACTTGTCCTGAGCTTGTCGAATGGACTGTTGCCGAGTTATTGCATGGGAAAGACAATGCTTATTTAATGGCGGCCGTGCCGGAATTATACAAGGTTGCTGAACAGGTCGAATATGTAGGACGATTAGCAGACGATCCGACATCTGACGACGAGCTTCTTACAGCGAAAGTTCAAGTGCTGCGAGACATGGCTAAAGCGGCTATAGCCAAGGTAAAGGAAGGTAAAAATGAGTGATAGAAAGTGGACTAGCGTTGAAGATGAAAACACACAGATAATAGAAAGCCTAGCCGATTATGCCCATGCTTCATGGGCTGGCTGGATGCGCTATCTATTTAAGAACAGTATCAGTAACGGTACAGGATCAGTAACTATTCCTGTTGAACTGGTGCAAAGATGGAAGCGCCAACTTTCTACTCTGTATGGAGATCTTCCGGAAACGGAAAAAGAATCTGATAGAGATGAAGCTAGAGAAATATTATCTATTATTAGAGATGCAGCTATGAGCGATAAAGGCGACTGGATTAGTGTCGGCGACAGGTTGCCCGATCCGGATATGGATGTTGATATCGCCTATATCAGCAAGGACATAAGTTATCGATGTGATAATCGTGGCGATTGGTGGAGACGGTTAGCGGAAATGCACTGGTCTTATCAGAACCCCCCGGCTTATTGGAGACAAAAGGAGGTAGATAAATGAGCAGTAAAAGAGAGGCTTATAAAGGGGAAGCCTATCATGGCGGCCGATGGCATTCATTGCATTGTTTACAGGGTGTATCCGAAGGGAAGAAAAGAATGACGGAAGAACAACCAGACGACCCAACTAATCAAGAGAAAAGCATGTTGCTGACCGATCAAGAAAAAAGCGATCTGCTCTGCAATTTAGCCGGCATGCCTAAAGGACAATTTGGCATAACTGGACCCGAAGGGCCTGAGTGGGAATTCGTTTGGCCTGACCTTTACGAGGTTGATGAGGACGGCGATCCCTTACATCTTCCCCTAGCCTGGAAGGTATTGAATTGGTGGACAGAAGATGAGGCCGACAGACCTTGGGTGCAGTGGGCAGAATTCTCGGGCTTTTGGGAAGATGGTTTTTTAACTCAACTGCCGGCCGCCGATGCCCAGCGCCTCTGGCTCGACAAGATATTGAAACTGGCAATCGATGCAGATCTTGTCGAATTGGAAGAGGAGACCGCGCAATGAAACACACTAAAGAACCGTGGGAAGTGCAACATAATCCCGAAGAAGATATTTATCGTGGTTACATGATCATTGGAAACGGCATGGAAATCACCAGGCTTTCTGGCATGGGTGAAGAAGAGGATCGCGCGAATGCCTATTTGATGGCAGCGAGTCCAAAGTTGCTTGGGGCATGTATGGCGGCCGTAAAATACGACGAAGCAATCAAGGAGTGTGCTGGCGATCCTAATAAGATGAGTTCATTTTGTACGGCACAAGGGGAGAATCTTGACGAATTATATCTTGATTGGTTAGTCAAGGCAGCTTCGGCCATAGCCCTGGCAATCGAATCCGGCCGCATCGAGCATTCAGGTGTCACAATGGCTTCCACGACTACGAGATAAGGGAGATGCAGCTATGAGTGATAAACTATCAGATGCAGATCGCTTGTGTTTCTTCTGTAGGGAACCATTAATGTCCCTACCCGAACCCCCGGATGTGCAAGATGGATCATAGCAACGTTATTGCCCAGATAGATGCATGGTTAAAAGAGGATGCGACTCGGGGCGAGGAGATAGCGCGGCTCAAGGCACAGCGGGACAAACTGCTAGAGGCGTTAATATTTGCTAAGTCCTTACTAGAGGCATCGATTTTATGGACTGACTATGTTGACGAGCGTATTAGCCCGATCATAGCCCAAGCAACGGAGGATAAACAATGACCTATCCTGAGATGAATGCTGAAATTGCCGGCCTGTTACGGACAGGAACAACGCCCGTTGATAAGTACGCCGCTGATAGAATCGAGGAACTGGAACGGCAGCTTAATCAAGCCATTGATGCTTGTCAGACACTAGTCAAGTTTGAAATATACTTTGGCGATGCTTGCCCCTTGTGTGAAGGGATTAGGCTGTACAGGGGCAGCCCCGAACAGGACAGGCTGAGTGATGGGATTATGGAACATGGCCCGGGGTGTCCGATAACTCTAGCTGAAGATGCCATAACCCTGGCAATGCCTCCGGAGGTGGAAGATGAGCGATAAAACGAATCTTGATATTTATGCTATTGGTATATGTTATGCAAGTATGTGTGCCAACAAGGAAATGACAAAAGATATGATTGAAGATCGTGTAACCGAATTGCATCCCACTGGATTAATGCATGGTTGGTGTATTGCGGATGAACCCTTTGCCGATAGCTTGCCTAATCCCAAACAATGTGAAAATAATGAGGAAAGGCAACATTGGCTTTTAAATTGTTGAAGGAGTGATGATGAAACAAAGAACATTAATGGATCGGCTAATCGAATATCTTGATTGGGTTATATTACCCAAGCTCGGTTTAGTGCGGATGTGTCAATATGAGCAGACCGTGGAATTCTTTCAAGATTGGTTGAAGGATATAGCCTTGAATCAGCCAATAAGCAAAGAGGAAAAGGATACGATATTGGAGGGTATGCTAGACACGGAGAAGGAAAAATGTTAACCGGACTGATTATAGGGTTTATTGTTGGATTCATTTTTGGTGTTTTTGTGATGTGCCTGATGTCGGTGGCAAGCGGGGCAGATGACGCTCTTGAAAAAATAGGACCGATGCCACAGTGGGAAATAAAATACACACCCTCAAAAGAGGAACTAGACGGAGTGGAGGAGTGGGGCGATGACCTGTCTTGAAAAAGCCGATATGCGCATACTCAAGAAAACCGCTTGCCGCCATCAGATGCACGTATTTACATGGACGTGCGCTGGTGGACGCAACAAACCGCCTGTGCTTTTGCCGTGTGACTGCGGCATGTGGACCTGGCAGGAATGGCGTGACCGACTGGAAGAGATGGGGATGGTGGGCGATGACCTCGGAAGCTAATAATGAGCGATTTAGGGAAATTGAAGCCCTGCTAAATATTTATCAATTGGATATTGAATCAGCGCAACGTGAAGTAATCGGGTTAGAGGAAAAAGTATCGCTATTACTGGACGAGCGGAGAGAACTCATTGAAAGGATTTTAAATGCAAACCGAAGCTGACGTACAACGGCCGATAATAACGGCCGACTGCCTTGAGGGCATAGCGCCTTATTTGGAAAGGGTGAATACGCAATGACAGAATTAACGGTTTTTAAGGGTATGTGTGACTGGGTAATAGCCAAGGACATAGAAGATGTAGCTAAGGTCCTGGAAGAGCATACGGGATATGCCCCGGATGACTATGAGTTAGCCGACTTCGAGGAGGTGGACCTAGATAAAGAATTCTCCATGTTCTTTGTTGACCACGGGCGAAACGATAAGCCTGTAGAGAAAGATTATCCAAGGGGCGCGGAGATCTATTATGACGAAGGCTGGTATGCCAAGTCCACCTATCGCCAATGGGCCGATCATCTAGGTAGGGCCTTCCTGGCTAGTACAGAATGGTGATCAATGTTCTGGAATGAGTGAAGATGCAATGACGAAAGCCCGATATCAAGTGAAAATTAACCTAAAAGGTAATACTTATCTGGAACTTTGTCACGGATTAAGAGATGCGATTGACACGCTGGAAGAACATATAAATTGGGGACCGCCAAGAAAGGCGACAACGTCCTGGTTATCTGACGGCGAGTATTCTATGACGGTCTCAACTAAAGATAGCACCCCTTTGGAACGGCGGCTTAACAATCTCCCTTGACAACTTTCTCAAGTTACATTAAACTGAATGTATGCCGTGGTCAACACTTACCAACTTATATTGCAAATATATTACAAAATATACTTTAATGGGTATATTGTAATGGAAAATGTAATTGAGAAAAAAGGCTTCCTACTGAAACGCGGAAACTGGTCATGGCTGGACACCCTGGGAAGAAATGGGCTGAATCGGGAATGACGGATAGAAACCGATCCATTGAACCCAGGTCCGTTAAGTGTTTTGTATGTATGGTCTTCATTGTGAGATTATGCGTCAATACACATCCGTTGGCAGGCGCCTGATTAATTGACGAATTAAGAAGGCGCTTGTTGACATCAAGGAAGGAGAATATGCTTGAAAACGCTTCAACATTGACATTAAATCAAGACGATATTAATACCGCAGTTCAATATTGGTTGAATAAAGAAATCTTGATTAATGAATGTTATGTGACCAATGTAGATTTATATCTTCATGGCGATGTTGACGAAGCACGGTCGTTCATGGTGAAATTTTCACCAGCAGGAACGACTATAGCGGCAATAGAAGAAACATGAAAGACAACATCGAACAGATTAAGGAATGCCGATCCGGGGCAAATAAACACGGCTATCTAATGGCGCGTGTGATAGCTGACAGGCGGCTGCAAGAAGGGCAAGCACAGGTCTACTGCTTATTATGCCAACGATGGCGATGGCAAGACACTCTATGCGAGAATGCTAAAGCGTTTCCCTCTCTGCGCCAGGATCCCATCACCAGAGAATGGGATACACCTGAAGAAGATGAAGCATGGAAGGAATTGTGATGGACAATAATTATGAATATGAACGCCAGCAATATCTTATATCATTAGCAAAAATCATTGAAGAGGAAAAGCTATCGCCAGCGCAAGCAACGCAATTGCTGTTTGGTGAAATAGCCTCTTGGTTGATGGTACTGGCAAAACAAGGTGAAGTAAAAATCGATGTCGACCAAAACTGCGCCTGAACGCATTGTTGATACCGGTCGGATAACGCTTCGGCCGTATGTGGAAGCAAAGTGCAAATAATGCACAATGCTCTATTAGCTTTTTAGGAGAATGGATTGAACAGCAGAGTACAACTGAAAAACACCCTAGAAGTTGTTTGTAAATTGGGAGGACTTATTAAGGAAGTACGTGTTCAAGAAATCGACCCCTTCCCCATGGCAAATATCCAACTAATTTTTGAAAAAGGGGTTGTTCTTGAGTTTGAGGCAGATGTGTGCGCCGTTGATATATATACAATCGAGGACGATTAGAATGCGAAAAGCTGGAAGATAGACGCATTTGTGACGATTAAGTTATTTCCATTTTGGAAAGAGGTGAATTGTGCATCATAATTACAACGACATTCGCAACCGTATAAGCACTGCCCCCCTATGGTGGGATGAGGTCGGAGTTCCCAGATACTGTGACTTCGGTCCGGGTGAGGTCAACCTTATTTATGCGACCGAGGTCGTTTTCTTTGCTGTTGCCTGTCAATCATGTGGCTGTCGATTCAATGTAGCCCTGAGTTGGCATCCAGTGCATGACTGCCACTCTCTTTCGCGTCGCGTTAAACAGAACACGCTCCATTACGGCGATCCGCCTAATACCGGCTGCTGCTCCTCTGGTCCAACTATGAACAGTAATCCCTTATATGTTCTAGAATTCTGGCAACGAGGTATAGGTGATTGGGAACGGGTATCGGAATTCGAGCGGCCGCTGGCTACGACGGCCGAATAAGGAGGAGAAGATGCGAAAGACAATTAAAGCTCGGCCGCCAACAGGCACCCAGAGAACCAAGAAAAGGTTTTTGTGGTGGCCAAAAACATTGCCGCGCACAGATGGCGCTAAGAAAGAGAGGCGTTGGCTAGAAACGGCCGAATGGATTCAGGAGTTTGTATACGAACGTACAGATTATCGAGGTTATTATTATTGGTCGGATATTGATTGGGTAGATAGCGAGGAATAAAAATGTACAGAAAAAATAGTTTTGGTTGTTGGATTTGTAGTGAACTTTCAGAGAACACTACATTGATTGGTGGATATCATGCAAGATTGTGTCAAGATCACCGTAATGATTGGCATAAGTATGTACGAGAGCACAAATTGATGATCGAGCGAGATAATTTAATTGTCGAAGGGCATTTGGCAGCTGAGCGACTAGACGAAAAGCAGATGGAGATTCTTGCGGTCGAAATGCGTGAAAACAGCAAACAGCTGTATGCTTTAGGCGAACAATGGGTTGAGGCAGCCATAATCCAACACGGAATGGGATATGACAAAAAAGAAGTTAAAAGAAATCTGCTGGATTTGGGTATAGACGAAATAGCGAAATAAGCAAAAACAAAAAAGGAACAAGGAAATGCCAACAATAAGAAAAACAGTGTCATTACATATTCAAGAATCGATTATGAAGAATCTGGATCGCTACGATATAGGGTCAGAATTTTGGTTAAACAATGAATTCCATTCAGAAATTGAAGATCCTATTTCATACTCGGTCGAATATGATGTGTTTGTAAAAAGACCATATTGCATGGCCAATGTTAGAGCCTGGAATGCTGATAAAAGTTTCTGGGGTATAGGCTTCTCGAAATGTATTGGCGTTCATAAACAACGGCCGCCTGACAAATGGGACCCGATGGTGGGCGTGGCGCTTGCAGTTGCCCGGGCCGCTACCGATGTCGGTAAACAAATCCAGGAATATGAAGACGGTATTGAGAACGGCATCGAACTCGAGACTGAAGATGTGTCAGGAGAAGTCCATTCGACCCTTCGACAAAGCTCAGGGCAAGTAGGCTCAGAACAAGAGGTAAATGGATCGCCAATAGAAGTCGAGATTAAAGGCTTTGAGAAATTTAAGACCTATTTATGGCATGGCATGACCTTGGCGCGTGTAAGCGACTATCCAGAGCATGTTGATGCTCTTAATAAGTTTATGCATGGGCAGACTCGGCCTATTGTAGATGGCGCCGATCCCAACGATTACATTTATTTACGTGATTTCGAGAATTTCCTGAGCGATGGCAAATTGTTCTGGGATTAACCGTTCGCCACGAGAAAACCGACAAAGATAAGTGAACCAGATATCACCAGTCACCCCATAAGGAGAGCGAACCTGGACGGCTGAGCAACCCATACTCGATAGTGAACCTAAAAAATAAGAAAACCATCCTGAAGAAGTGAACCATGAAGAATGAGAAACCCCTGTTACTTAAGTGTAAGGAGAAAAATGAGAATCATAAAACCGCCTAATCCAATTTTAATCAATGAACCCTATAGTGTTTTCTTAGCCGGGTCTATCGAAATGGGTGCGGCCGAGGAATGGCAAAAAGTTGTCGAGAAAAAATTAGTCGGCATACGAGGTGTCATCCTCAACCCCCGGCGAGATGATTGGGATAGTTCCTGGACACAAGATCTCGATAGCCCCAATTTCGTTGAGCAAGTCGAATGGGAACTGACGGGACTAGAGAAGTGCAGCACAATCATGATGCATTTTGACCCAAATACCAAGTCGGCGATCACATTGCTTGAACTTGGGCTTTATGCCCGATATTTCGGGAAGCTGAGGGTGCATTGTCCCGAAGGATATTGGCGTAAAGGAAATGTTGATATCGTTTGTAGGGAATATGGCGTTATGCAATTTCCTTCATTAAGTACATTAATGAGGAGGATTGCCCAGGAGGCGCGATCAACAGCTTTGTAAAATTGATCTAATAATTAATCTAAAAGACAAGGGAGAAAAATGTCACAAGGAACAATTTTAAGAGCATTGGTAGATACCCGAGACCGGCAAATTCAAAAAGGCCGGCTCCAATTTGGTAATCGGTTGAATGCTATCCAGCGAGGTGATGACGAAGGAACCTCAGACCAGCTTGTCATCGTTAATCACTGGTACCAACGCTTTCTGCAACTGGAGAAAGAACTGGACGAACATATCACTGCAGAAGTTCAGCAATATCCTATTTACAATTATATTACGGCCGTCAGAGGCATTGGACCTATGCTGGCTGCTAAGCTAATATCGATGATCGATATTGCAAAAGATCCGCATGTTAGCAATTTGTGGCGCTACTGTGGATTGGCTGTGATAAATGGCGAACGAGAAAGACCCGTTAAAGGCGAGAAGTTGCATTATAATAAACGGGTGAAAACGACCTGTTATCTTATTGCAGAATCGTTTCTAAAGTCTAGTTCGCCCTATAGGAACGAATACGATAAGGCTAAAACCTATTACCAAGCTAATCGCGAAGATTGGAGTGATGGGCATTGCCATAATGCCGCTATGAGAAAGATGGTGAAATTGTTCCTGCAGCACCTCTGGATTACTTGGCGACAGCTGGAGAACCTGCCTATTACACAACCGTATGTCCACGAGAAGCTGGGGCATACCCATTACCTTCCACCAGAAGATTATGGGTGGCCGGTGCTCCCTAGCACTTCTGTGAATGGTAAAATGGCCGCAAACGAGTAATCCAATTTTATGAAGTGAGTTGGAGAGATAAAGCAACCCACACTGTAGAAACGAGTTAAAACTCTTGAGAAAACCAGCTGTGAAAAACGAGTCTGCTGACCGAGTAATCCATGTTGTAAAACGAGTTGTCACAGGTAAGCAATCCGTAGAACGAAACGAACCAACTATCGTATATAAACCCATACCTATTAAGTGAGCCAATATAGCCAAGAAAACCAAATACACATAGCGATGATAAAACCACTAGGAATCAAGAATTACGGCTCCATCCCCCACCTGCCAGGAAGCAGATTGGGAACTGGCGACCATAGCATAACGCCCGGACAAGCCCGTATCGCAACGGAAAAGACCAGAGACATATACGATCATGTGATTGTCACTGAAAAGCTAGATGGGGCTAATGTAGGAATAGCACGTATAAACAACCAAATCGTATCCCTCAGCCGGGCCGGATATCCGGCTATATCATCTCCCTATATCCAACATCGCTATTTCGCTGTCTGGGTTATGCACCGTACTGACCTCTTTTTGGATATCCTGGAAGATGGGGAGAGAATTGTCGGAGAATGGCTGGCTCAAGCCCATGGCACCAGGTACAAGTTAGAAGGGTATCCTAATAGCGCCAATAACCGCTCCCCATTTGTGGCCTTTGATCTTATGCGCGGGCATGAACGTGCGCTCTATGACGAATTTATAGATAGAATAAAAGGGCATTTGTTTAGCACGCCGCTGCTGCATCGAGGGGGCGCGTTCTCAATCAGGAACGCCATGGCCTTGCTAGGCAAATGTGGTTTCTATGGCGCTATGGACCAGGTCGAAGGCGCTGTCTGGCGCGTTGAAAGAGAATGGCCTACTGGAAAAAAGAGGGTGCGAGAAGCCCGGGTAGACTTTTTAGCTAAATACGTGCATCATGACAAAGTGGCTGGCCGATATTGGTCAGAAATGAGTGGAGAAAAAGACATTTGGAATTGGAGGCCAAAAAATGAATAATATCGATCTTATTTCAGATCTTGCAACTGCAGTACGCGCTCCCAAAGGAAGAGCCCTCGATAGCTTGATCGCCATGCGCGTTTTTGGTTGGACAGATTTAACCTGGCACGATCCCAATCATCCCCACTTCGATCTTCATGGCAATCCACCTGGAGAGCGGAATGTTATACAACACGTGCCCGATTATAGCGCCAACATGGATTTTGCCATGGATGTAGTCAAGAAGTTGGCCTTAGATGGCCATACTATGCGGCTAGAATGGAAAGGCGAAGATAGAGAATATGCACATTCAGTCGAGGTGGAATTTAATAAAATATACATCACTGGACACGCTGTGGGCACCGATGTTCCTGAAGCAATTTGTTTAGCTGCATTGGAGGCTGTAAACCATGAAAACAATTTATAAATATCCATTAGAGCAAAGCGGCATGTTCTGCTTTATTAAAAATATTTACAAAGATGCCGTTCCTATTTATGTCGGCATAGCCAAAAAACAGATTTGCATTTGGTTCCAGGTGAATACCGATAACGATAAAGAGGATAGAAAAATACATATTCGAGGCACCGGTCAAGCCTTCACCGGCGAAGAAGGCGCGTACATAGGAACTGTTATTATGCCTTCTAACAAGGTCTGGCATTATTATGACGATGCTCCTGTATGGATAGATCCGCCATGGATGTTCACAGAATCAGAAACAGTTGAACTGGGCAATTGGGAAAAGGAAATTCTTGAAGATCCTAACAAAACCGTTTTCTCAGAGACAACATTTTCCCTGTCTGAAAATTAGGAGAATAAAATGGATGCTAGATCTTTTACAGAAGGGCTGTGGTTCACAAGTGACAATCACTTTTTCCACAAACGCATTCAGGAATTAGACAATGAACCCCAGGTCGAGAATCGAACGGCCTGGTTGATAGAAAAGTGGAATAAGTGCGTTCAACCCAATGATGTTGTCTGGCACCTCGGCGATTTCAGCTTTGCTGGTAAAACCAAGACCAGAGAGATCTTTGCCCAGCTGAACGGCATGATAAATGTGCTGTCTAACCATTGCCATCACGATAGTAGGTGGCTACCCAAACAACCGGGTGTTGGTGGACATTATGAGTATGGCTCATTAGATTGGCAGTCTGCTTCTGGACAATATGTTCGTATTTTCCCCCCGCTAGTTGCCCTGGAAATAGGACAAAATGATTTGCCGGATGGCATACGAAACAATAGTTCTCCTTTCCCGCTGACAATTATTCTGTGCCACTATCCATTTAAGAACTGGGATAGAAAACATTATGGCTCGTGGCACTTATATGGTCACACCCATCAAAAAACAAATGAAATTAAAAAACATCAGCACTCGCTTTATATAGGAAT
>VAPB010366681.1_pt1 | contig 10856 bp, 10 predicted proteins | sample 3395101 | NCBI WGS metagenome assembly VAPB01 (sample SAMN08290433, study PRJNA428436) | hydrothermal vent metagenome | isolation source: Deep-sea hydrothermal vent chimney | place: Indian Ocean: Southwest Indian Ridge | reverse complement strand
GTCGGCAGCCAGCTCAGCCACTTCATCACAAACTCGGGTGTCTCCGCTGATTACTACCACGCCTTCGTCACTGCTTACCTTGAATGCCAGCGCCGGATCCACCGGCTCGTGATGCACCTTACAGGCGGTTACCGTCAAATCGGAGTTTTGCCAGATAACAGCGGCTGAATCGGTGGCGGCAAAGCTCCGGCAGTCGAGTGTCGGCCGGCTCGCGCGCTGCGAGTGAGCACAGCGCACGGCGATATCATCGCTCCAGATATCTAGTAGCTGTTCGGCAAATTGTTGCGCCGGACCCTGGGGAACAACTACCTCCAAAGGACTGTCTTCGGTGTCCCGATCGCGCACCGTCCAGCGGCTCAGCACCAAATCCGGTAACGCCACCATGTGATCCGAATGATGGTGGCTGATAAACACCGCACTCAGATCCCGGCAACTGATGTCGAGGGCCGCAAGACGCATGGCCGTACCCCGCCCGGCATCGAACTGCAGTACCGTCGTGCCTCGTCGTACCAGCATACCGGGACCAGCACGCAGGGCATGGGGTCGCGGGTATCCAGTACCGGTGAGAATGATATCGGTGTGCAAGTAGGCTCTTCCTTTATAGGTTGCTTAGCCGGGTACCGACAAGTTAACCGATTTTAATGCTTGAGGATAGCGCCCTGGGGAATGCTTAAATTTCCAACACTCTATACAGGTCCCTGGAGATTAAATTCATCGACAATATAATTTAAACTCACTGTTATCAATGACTTAAGCCAGGTGACGGAAGCAGTCTGGTATAAAATTGTCTCCCCCTCTAATTCTCATTAAATGGAAAAGATCAGTAAAATAATGCCTGGTTAGTAGAATAAGTTTGACCCCGGTTACCCAGTCCTATTGAATAACAGGGTGATTCAGATCGACATATTTTTGTATTAACAGGAAATCATCAGGGAACACGCTGCCCTACTTTTCACAATGTATACACATGCAGAAATTTCTCGAACCCCCAATAGCAAATTGTGCATTCGACAATTCTCGCCTGGAGGCACTTCACTTGCCGGTACCTGGATATCGACATGCCGAATGCATTAGCCCAGGAATCCAGTCCCTATTTGCGCCAGCACGCCGACAACCCGGTTAACTGGCTACCCTGGTCGCAACAGGCGCTTGATCAGGCCCGCGAAGAAAATAAACCAATCCTGCTGTCGATCGGTTATTCCGCCTGCCACTGGTGCCATGTGATGGCGCATGAATCCTTCGAAAGCCATGACACCGCCGCGATCATGAATCGGCATTTCATCAATATCAAGGTTGACCGCGAAGAACGCCCCGACATCGATCGAATTTACCAGGCTGCGCATCAGCTGATCGCGCGCCGCCCGGGCGGTTGGCCGCTGACGATGTTTTTGTCCCCCGACGACTGCGTGCCATTTTTCGGGGGTACCTATTTCCCCGACCAGCCCAGGCACGGCATGATTGCGTTTAACGACCTGCTTGAGCGTATAGCCGCCCTGTTTCGTGAAGATCCTAATAGGATCAAGCAGCAAGGCGCGGCGATTCAACAGGCATTGATCGAAATGGAAACGCTTGAAAATGCCACCCAGGGAAACGTGAATATCAGCTCCCTAAACACATTCGATGCGCAATTGCTAAATGCCTACGACGCAGAATACGGCGGTTTTGGGCAGGCGCCCAAGTTCCCGCAACCTGCAATCCTGTTACAGGCGGTGCGGCGGGCATTTAGTAAAGTGCCAGAAGATCCGGTTTACCAGGCAATCGATTTCAGCCTGCAACGCATTGCCCTGGGCGGAATTCAGGACCACCTCGGCGGTGGATTTTATCGCTATTCAGTAGACGAAAAATGGATGATTCCACATTTTGAAAAAATGCTATACGACAATGGACAGTTGCTAGAGGTATTTGCCCAGGCTTATCGGCTTAGCGGTAATCCACTTTACCGCAATTCGGCTGAAGGCATAGTGACCTGGCTCGAAACCGAAATGCGTACCGAATCGGGGGCGTATTACGCAGCTCTCGATGCCGATTCGGAAGGCGTCGAGGGTAAGTTTTACCTGTGGAACCCGGAGCAGGTAAAGCAGCTCATAGACGGGGAATTCTACAAAGTTTTCGCCTGCCAGTACGGCCTGGACCGGTCCGCCAATTTTGAAGGCGAATGGCATCTGCATTCTTACTATAGCGAGGAGCAGGTAATCGATAAGTTCGGGCTCGACCCCAACGAATACGCTATACAGCATGCAAAGGCCAGGCAACAATTATTGGCGTTACGGAACGTCCGTATTCGTCCAGGACTCGACGACAAGGTGTTAACCAGTTGGAATGCGCTGGTAATTCGGGGTCTCGCGAGCTGTGCTCGGGTGTTTAACCATCAAAAGTACTACGATTTGGCAAAACAATGCCTGCGGGCCGTACGACAGGACTGCTGGCAGAATGACCGACTGCTGGCGCTCAGCACCGCTTCTGGGAAGCAACTTTCAGCCTATCTCGACGACTATGCTCACCTGTTAGTCGGGACGCTCGACTGTCTCCAGTTTGAATGGCATGACGATGACCTGAGGTTTGCGCTGCTACTGGCAGATCACTTGCTCAAGTATTTTGAAGATGAAACCAACGGTGGGTTTTTTTTTACCGCAAGCGATCAAGAGCAGCTCATACAGCGACCCAGGTCATGGCAAGATGAAGCTATGCCCAGCGGGAATGCCGTGGCAGCGCTCGCGATTCATCGCCTCGGCCTGTTAATCGGCAATCAGGCGTACACCCAGTCAGCGGAAAAAGCCTTGCAATCGGTGTCCGACAACATCAGCCAGACGCCATTCTACGCCGCCAGTTTTCTAGCCTTGCTCGAAGAAATGCATAACCCGCCGTTTCAGATTATCCTGCGTGGCGATGAAGTAACCCTGCGAAGTTGGCGAGAAGCGATATTACCCCGGCTTAAACCCGATCAAATGGCATTCTTTGTACCGACCGATGCCGTTAATTTACCCGACAGCATCGCTCAGAAAGCCAGCGATACGAGTCCCAGCGCGTGGATTTGCAAAGGATTTAGCTGCAGAGCACCCATCCATGATCTAGAGTCGGTATTAAAGGCCTTAAACGAACAGGATTAACAGCCGGGTAGCTGGCCTGGATTCTGGTCTTTAGATTTACATCTAATCGAGCTAAGTGAGTTTTCCCATATCGGTGGATACTTACCCGAACAATGTTGCGCTTCCCCCAACACTCGATCAGCAAATATGCGTCGATCACTATCGTTCACGCCGCTTATTGCGCCGGTGATCGGGGTGCTATACGGAGAAAATTCTCTCCAACTCTTTTTTTATGCTCACACAAAGTATAAGCTTGGGTGCAAATAGTTACGGGTCAAGGGTTCGATAATGTCAACCTTCGAGGACATTCTATATCACTCTGTAGATGGCGTATTCGCCGTGGATGCGAAGCAACGTATCATTTTCTGGAATTCCGGCTGCGAAGAATTGTTTGACCGTTCATCGCAATGGGTGCTGGGGCGACCCTGTAATGACGTCGTGTGCGGTCGAAGTCTTTCATCAGGCGCTATGTTTTGCCGCCCGAATTGCTGTGTCGCTCAACTCTCCAGGGGGGGTGATGGCCCCAATAGATTCTCGATAAAAACAAATGGCGGAGTCAACCAGCCATTGACGTTCTCCGTTGAAATTATGCTGGTGCCATCGCGCTGCAATAAAAGATGGATCATGCTCCATCTTTTACACCGACATGTAAATCAGGATATGCTATCAGCAATGGATTATGCGCCTGGACACGGAAAACCAGTCTCGTCGTCTACCAGGTCGACATTCAGGGATTGTGCAAGGCATCAATCGAGATTGACAGCACGGGAAAGAGAAGTCCTGCAATTGCTCTCAGAAGGATTGTCAAGTACGGTGATATCAAAACGATTTACGGTTAGTCATACCACTGTACGTAATCATATACAGCATATTCAAAGTAAGCTGGGTGTTCACAGTCAGACAGAGGCCGTGGCCTATGCTTATCGTCATAATCTTGTGATGTAGTTTGTTCTGCTTACACAATTTAGCGTGTTACTTTAATTAGGTGAATTTCAAGGAGCATTGGCCATGAGCAAAAAATTGGCAGTTATTATCAGAAACAGGCAATCCGAGGCATTGCGAATGTCCCTCGGACTATTATTATTGGATGATACCGTTGATATCATTGTTCTCGATAATATACTGGATCATTCGAAAAAGACGGCACTCAATATAGAAATGATCCAGGAAATGGATATGAAAATCTATACTAATGTAGAACAGGGAGGTGATGTTACGTTTATTCCAACTCCCGAAATGGCCGAAAAATTATTGACCTACGATCACGTTCTAGCCTATTAAGCCGGGTCTGGAATGATTTGAATTATACTTTCGATCATCACCGTGGCGAGAGTGTATATCGACTCGACAGGAATTTTGTAGCGACCATTTAACCGATAGCAATCACGCCTGCAGTAAATCACCTGCGCATAAAAATAACCGCTACATTATTCATTCTTGCCAGAATAACTCATAAAATATTCTGGCTTTTGTTTTTAAATTTTGAAGCGTGATACATACTATTTCCTGAAAAACCTGTCACTCTACAACAATCCACTATTTTACAATTATTCCCATATTTTGATTCCCGATGATGCCAGAATGATGCAAATACATCATTCTGGAAGCCACCCCACCCGTGTATTTTCATACATAAAGCCATAAGTAACTGGCTTTATATCAGGTGACCGCCGCGTGATGTGTCGTTTGTACATATAAAATCCTGGCATCGACCGGGGTGCTTGCATACACCAAACTGGTTCCTCAACAAGGGGTAGTGATGTGAAATTGGGCATATTGATCACCACTGACAGACACTTGAATCATATTTTAGGTATCAGTCGTGCTGCTAGTGCAAAGGGTCATGAAGTGGCGATATTTGCCATGAGTGAGGGTACTAGATTGCTTGCTTATTCCGAATTCATCCGGCTTTGCGAGCTTGATAATACGACAATGAGTCTGTGTAGCCATAGTGCAACTGAGTTTGGCGTGGATACGACAGTGGTACCAAAAGAGATAATCGTTGGCAGTCAATTTAATAATGCCATGATGAATAACCAGTCGGACAAAGTTATTGTTCTTTAGCTTAAATACGATTATTAAATACCAGGCTATGGTTTTCGCTAATAAGGGGGATGGATAATGAAAGTGTTACACATTCTTAACGATGGGCCGGATGAAGATGCGCAAAATATTATTGCGCACCACTCCGAAAATAAAGACGTAGAGGTCATCGATCTAACGGATATTAATATAAGCTACGATGAACTTGTCGACCGGATTGAGCAGTGCGATAACATAATTTCATGGTGATTAAAACTTAATAGCATGCTGTCCTTATTCAAGAGGTGTGAAGTTTATGAGCGTAAGCTTGTGCCACGAGCGAGGTAATATATCTGTAAAGCCGATTAGGCTGTCGCAGTCTTGCTATGGTTTCTTCACCTCACAAGTAAAAATTCTGAAAAATTATTACCGACGCACCTTAAATCGTTTGAGTCCATTTAGCCTCTTCCCCTTCTTTCGGTCACCGCAAACCCGTGGAACCGTGCAACACCTATCAAAGCCAGAACCTGCGACAGAGACAGAGACCCGCTATCTTGCAGCTGTTCTCTTTGCCTTATTAACTCTGACCACCTTATTTGTTCTATATGTTTTTCGTGCTTACGATGATAATCGTTTTACAAGTTGGCAATGGGTGTTCGCAAATAATGAAGTATTCGTTACCGGCCTGATTCTTTTAGTGGCGTTGGTCCTGTCGTGGTGGTTGACTGAAATTCACCTGTCTCAGAAGCAAGCCCTGGTTTATCTGTTGATTTCGTCTTTTATAATTTCTGCGGCTCTTTGGCGTCTGCCCGAAACCATCGTCGATGCATCCCGATATTTCTTACAGGCTAAATCTCTAGCCGTCAACGGTCCAGCCTATTTTCTAAATGAGTGGGGCTATGGTATAGCGGCCTGGACAGACCTTCCTCTGGTACCCTTTATCTACGGCCTGATTTTCAGATTTGTAGGCGAATATCGCACTGCCATTCAGGTTGCTACAACACTCTTCTTCTCTGGCACGGTGCTACTAACGTTTCTTATAGGAAAAGAGTTATGGGACGAGGTAACAGGTCTATATGGTGGCGCTTTGTTGCTGGGAATGCCCTTCCTGCTTACCCAGGTACCGCTAATGCTTGTAGACGTCCCTACCATGTTTTTTTTGAGTCTCGCTGTCTATACCGTGCTATTAGCGGTTCATACAGGGAAAGTGTCATGGATTGCGATGGCGATGATATCAATTGTACTCGCTTTATTAAGCAAATATTCCACATGGCTGATGCTCAGTGTCGTGCCTGTTATTGCAATAAGCTGCCGTATGGGATCCTGGGCTAAATTATGCAGGCAAATGTCTATTATATTTGTAGGAGTCTTTTTATTTTTTACTATTTTACTGGTATGGAAATACGATTTCATAGCCAACCAGTTTGCCTTATTGATGACATACCAGTTACCCGGTTTAAGTCGATGGCAGGAAAGTCACATATCAACCTTTTTATATCAGGTGCATCCGTTTATAACACTGGCGGCGCTGTATTCGATCTATCTGGCATGGCATAAACGCGATGTTCGATACCTGGTTGTCATCTGGATGGTGTTGTTGGTACTGATATTAGATATCAAGCGGATCCGATATGCGCTTATTGTTTTTCCCATGCTGGCCCTGATGGCGGCCTATGCCCTGCGACAGATCGGTGACAGCCGGATTCGTAATTACCTGATTCTTTGCATAATTGTATCTTCGGCCACTGTAACTCTATACGGATATTCGTCATTTTTGAATATGACTAGTGCCAGTAATATCAAACAGGCGGGTGAATTTCTCAACAAGATCAATGCACCTACAGTGGAAGTTATTTTGTTGCCACAATCAAGGTCATCTATCAATCCAACGGTGTCCGTTCCTTTGCTCGACCTGTTTACAGATAAGAATCTGGTCTATTGGGGGGAATCGGATTTAATCCCAGAGCCCGAGCAGCAATATCTAGGTACCTCGTCTCTTAGATTTAGCTGGGAATACAAACTGCCGAACTTTTATGAGACGAGTAATAAAAAAGCAGACAAGGCAATCGTTGTTATTTCAAACGGCGCCACACAGACTTTACCCGCAGCGATTAAAAAACGATTAAATGGTTTTCATATTAAACAGAGATTTGCTCAATATGAGGGTATATATCGTTATTCAACCGTTGTTGAAGTCTACGAGAGCAACAGGTGGCATGAGTCTGTCGATAATATATAGGGGAAATCTTTATGGAAAATGACTTTAGAAAAAAGCGTGTCTGGGCATTTGTCATAGTGGCTTTTTTTACCTTAGTCAGTATCTCAACCTACGCATACAACGAGTATTATATCTATCTATCCGTTTACCTGTGGTTCGGTTTTATATACGGCATGTGCCTGCAGTATGGGCGCTTCTGTTTTTCATCGGCATTCAGGGATTTGTTTGCAGTAGGTGTGCCACGGATGGTCGTGGGTGTAATGCTGGCTATAGTGTTATTTGCACTGGTCAGCGCATTTGTTAGCGCATCAGGTCTGAGTACATTTCACCCCGCACCTTCTAGCATCCATTCCGTAATAGCGGGGTTTATTTTTGGGGTTGGAATGGTATTTGCCGGCGGTTGTGCGTCTGGATCTCTGTATAAAACCGGTGAAGGCAATGGTACGGCGCTCATCGTTATTCTGTCGATTAGCGTTACCCAGGCGCTATTTGCTGACGTCGCTGGCTGGACCAATTATTTGGTACCTGATTCCTGGAATCAGTCGGCTATAGACAAGGGCCTGCCGGATATTATTAATGCCGGTGACGGCTGGTTGGATCAATATCTTGCCGGTTATGTATGGAATCAACCTGTAGCAACTTTTGCCAGCCTGATGGGGATGGAGGATGACTCAATCGCTGGTGCATTTGTGGGTAATGTCCTGGTGGGCGTTATTATACCGGCAACTATACTACTGGTGATTGTTTACCTGGTTTGGTCACGGCGCGGATACATGAGAAAAAGACTGAAAGTAAAACAGGAATTCGGCTTCAAGGATGAGCTTGCTGGATATTGGACCATGCTTATGGCGTCCAATCGCACCGCTATCGCAGGCCTCATACTGGGCATTTTTGCCGGTCTCCAGATGTTTGTCACCCAGGGCCTGAGGGTAAAATTCGGTGTCAAGAATGCAGGTACACTACTCGATCGAATGGGCCATGATTTTGGTTTATCCGTTAACGGCACTGTATTTGATCCTGGCTACTGGTACGTCACCACGCAGGAGGCTCAGTGGGTGGGATGGGTGCTTAACAAAATGGGGGCTGATAATATGGATAATATATACTTCGGCTTCGTTAACGGCATACCAAACCCAGCCGTTAATCCCGCAGACTGGATGTCCCTGGCCTTGATCGGAGGGGCTGCAGTTATGGCTTTGCTTCAAAATGAATTTAAGTTCAAAAGCACAACCATGGAACTCGCGACCTGGGCAATGATCGGTGGTGCCCTGATGGGTATCGGCTCCCGTTTAGGACTTGGCTGTAATATCGGCGCCTTCTTCGTACGGGTATCCCAGGGCGACACCTCGGGCTGGTTGTTTGGCCTTGGCATGGTCGGCGGCGCCTATGTTGGTGTCAAGTTCTTCAGCTGGTGGACCGATCGCCGCATGGCCAAAGAATTTGACGACGAGGTCTTTCACGAAAATTTAGAGATGAAATCATGAAATTTGAAAAAATATCAGACGACCATTTTATGCTTGATGTACAGGGCTACGTTTGTCCGCATCCACAGCTTTACACCAAGAAAGCGCTTGCCAAAATCCAGTCGGGTAATCTGCTTCAGATTAAATTCGACAATCCGTCTTCCGGTGAGTCGATTGCCGCAATGTGCGATATTACCGGAGACGAAATTGTGAATCAGAAGCAGGAAGGTGGGCGTTATATCTGGGATATAGAAAAGGCGTAAATCATGCCGTAACGGATACATGAAGCGGTCAGCATATTTTTGGTATAGCAGAGTCTAACTTGAACGAGAGGTAGGCAAAATGAAAAATGATTTTTGGGTAGTTATCCTGGTGGTGGCCATTTCCATGGGGTTTCTCATAGGTTATAGCCTGCCACCCATGCTGGAAGTGGGCATGATTGGCGGTAATAAAGAGCAGCCGGCAGGTTTGAAATCCGAGGTCAACAAGGAAATGGAGCAATATTACCAGGATTTGTTGAAAGATCAGGATTAAACGGCTGTTTTGGTACTGAAAAATACTGGTCGCTACTAACAGGTGGCATTATATATGTTGGTTAGTGCGTCACTCAAACAGGTGGTAAAACGGGTCATGTCATCACCACCGGGAAGAAAAAAATGAAGAATCAACTATGGACATTAATAGTAGTAGTAGGCTTTTTACTGAGCGCCCTGATCGGCTACAGTATTTCATCCAGCACCGGTGTTGAACCTGGATTTTTCGAGGCGCCGGACGCCAGTAGCTATGGTGCCAGCACAGAAGTCGCGGCGCCTGAAGGCATCAGCGGCGAAGTTCAGGATTACTATGAAAATTTAACCGAATAGTGTACCGACCGAGTCTACCCAGCAGCTTGTATTGAGAGCTAGTATGCCTTTGGATAACAGTGTCGATAGCGTGCTGATATTAGGAGCCGGGCTTGCGGGCTTAACTGCCGCTCGGGAATTAAATCGCGCAAGTCACCCGGTTACTGTTATTGAAGCAGAGGAAGGAGTTGGCGGGCTTGCTCGAACGATAGAATACAAAGGCTTCCGCTTCGATCTAGGCGGTCATCGCTTTGTTACGAATAATCCAGATCTAGATAGCTATGTCAGGAATCTTCTCGGCAAAGATTGTCTGTGTGTACCACGAACCAGCAAAATCCTGTTGCGCAATCGGTATTTTGATTACCCGCTGCGCCCGCTCAATGCAATATGTGGTTTCGGTCCTGTAATGACGGCATCGATCCTGTTTGATTATCTGCGGCAACGAATTCGCGCACGTTTTGTAAAGACGACGCCCGTCTCCTTACAGGACTGGGTAATCAGTCATTTCGGCCGAACTATGTTTGATATTTATTTCCGTGATTACAGCGAGAAAGTATGGGGTATCGATTGTCAGCGCATCGATATGAACTGGATGGAACAGCGTATACAGGGGCTTTCTCTTGGCAAGGCCATTAAGAAATCCCTGTTACCCTGGCATGGTCAACAACTGGCAACCCTGGCTAATCGTTTTTTGTACCCGAGGCAGGGTATAGGGCAAATTGCCGATCGCTTAGCCGCTGAAGTTATGCAGTCAAATCCTGTCCATACCGGGATGCGAGTTCTCAGGCTCAACCACTCGGATTTCCAGATAAACAGTGTCGAGGTCGAGCAGGACGACCATAGACGGGTTCTAAATGGCAGCTCGATCATCTCCTCTATACCCTTGCCAGTACTGATTCGTGCCATGCGTCCATTACCGCCTGCTGATGTACTGGCTGCGGCATCACAGCTGGGCAGCCGCGATCTTCTGACCGTGACGTTGATGATAAACCGTCCCCGAATAACACCCCACACCTGGATATATATACCAGAAAAAAATATTCCCTTCGGTCGTATTCATGAGCCATCGAACTGGAGTTCTTGCCTGGCACCAGAAGGGCAAACTCACCTGGTGGTGGAATATTTCTGTAACCGTGGGGATCGGACATGGGGTAGCAGCGATGAAACTCTGACCAAAACCACCATTGATCACCTGGTGGCACTCGATTTGATCAACCAAGGTGAT
>VAPB010367242.1_pt1 | contig 10882 bp, 7 predicted proteins | sample 3395101 | NCBI WGS metagenome assembly VAPB01 (sample SAMN08290433, study PRJNA428436) | hydrothermal vent metagenome | isolation source: Deep-sea hydrothermal vent chimney | place: Indian Ocean: Southwest Indian Ridge | reverse complement strand
GAACAGAATGCGGAGCGAGCCCGGGAGTCACTGGTACAGTTCGCAGCCAACCACGGTCAGCGTATTGCCGCTTTCTACGTGGAGAACGTGTCCGGCGCTACCCTGCACCGCCCCGAGCTGATGAAGCTGATCACAGATTCCGGTGAGGGCGACATCGTTCTGGTCGAACAAATTGATCGGCTGGCTCGCCTCAAACAGAGTGACTGGGACTCCCTCAAGCAAAAGCTGGCCGCCAAGCGGTTGGCCATCGTCTCCCCGGAATTACCAACCAGTTGGCTCGCTCTGGAAAAGAAGGGCGACACCGGTTTCACCGATTCCATTCTCCGGGCGGTCAACGCCATGATGCTCGACATGCTGGCTGCCGTGGCCCGCAAAGATTACGAAGACCGCCGGCGCCGGCAGTTCCAGGGCATCCATAAAGCAAAAACGGAGGGTAAGTACCAGGGGCGGCAGCCAGACCTGAAGCGCAGGCAACACATCGCCAGCCTTCTCAAGAGCGGCCTCAGCTACAGCGAAATCCAGGAGATGCTGAGCTGCTCCCGGCACTTGATTGCGTCTGTCGCCAAAGAACAAAGACAGGCCGATGCTGCGGCCTGAAACCAACAAAGTGCCCTGAAAGGGCAATCAACCATTGGAGACCTGAATATGCTGAACCTATCTGCCACACTGATTGCATTCCTGAGCTTTGTCGCGGTCGTACTTTTTATCTGCGGTATGGCCTACCGCAACGCCGATCGGCTGGAAACGTTCCTGGAGCGTAAGTTCCGGAAAAAAGCACCCCGCCAGAGCGGCGGTCAGAAATAAATCAGAGGCAAACCGGTGTTCTTGCCCAAAACGGGCAGTTTGAGAGCCGTGCCTACCGCGTCGTCCATGGCAGCATAATCGTGAGGTCGATATGAGGTTATGCACATGATGGACAAAACAGCCATGCTTCCCGACAGCTTTCTCCATTTATTGGAACAGGAAGAAAAGCGGAGGCAACAGCGGGAGGAGTCGGGGCTTCCTGCGTTAAAACTACTGATTGACGCAGCCCACAGCGGTGGTGGCCAGGCCCGGCATATCCGGCGATTCCTGCTTGGCCTATATAACGCCAGCCGCTGGCCATTCGAGCTGAACCGGCTGAGGGCCTTGGATACCGAACTGCAACAGGCTGCGTTGCAGGTTCTGGCGCTGGATTGGAATGGCCGGGAGGTTCACACCTATGCGCCGGGTGGTGATGAGTTGTTTCAGTCCTGGTGGGAGTGGGAATCGGGAGTTTGAAAACCCTCTGCCTGTTGCAAAGTATTGCGCTCCAGCTCGCCCAGCATCTCATTCGCTCGCCGAAAGGCGCCTAAGACCACCTCTGGCTTTTCCTCGTCTAGTATTTCTTCCAGCGTCTTCGCCATACCCCTCCCTTCACTCATCTATTTCAGCCGGCGTTTGATGAGTACCAAAAGCCACAAATAATACCGAAACGACAATATAATTACTTGTTATTCAACAACATAAACCATTATTGCAATCTTTTTGATGATAACCTATATGCAAAATCGTCGCAATATGGCACACTTTTTACCATTACGTATTTGAAATTCCTTTTATACCTCATTGACTGATAGGTGCGTAGATGGCCAAGGCCAAACTGGAAGACATCAGCCAGGCCCAGAAGGAACGCCTGTTTCACATAGACTTCCGGCTCCGCTTCCTTGGTGCGGTGTCCCGTGCTGACTTGGCTAGTCGGTTTGGCGTCAAGGCGGCTGCGGCAACAAGAGATTTATCGCTATATAAAGAATTGGCGCCTGACAATCTTGAGTACGACACCAAAGCTAAAATCTATAATCCATCTCAAAAATTCACGCCTCTATTCGGTTGTTCCCAAGGCCAGGTACTAGCCGCGCTCGGCCAGGGTTTGGGCGATGATTATGTCGGCACCCACCGCCCACTGATTACTTCGGAGTCCCCCACCCAGCTCAATCCTCCGCAACTTGATGTTCTGGCGACCGTTAGCCAGGCAATTCACCAGAAAAAAGCACTGCACATACAGTATCGCTCGCTCTCCAGTGGCCCAACCAGCCGAGAAATCGCACCGTTTGCATTAGTCGACAACGGCCTTCGATGGCATGTCCGAGCATTCGATCGCAAACGAGGACGGTTTACCGATTTCGTTATCAATCGCATTACCAAGCCGCGTCTACTGAAAGACAAGCTTCTAGGCAGCCACGAAAGCAAAGAAGCGGATATCCAGTGGAACCGCATCGTCGAAATGCACCTGGTACCCCACCCGCAACTAAAGCATGCGGAAACCATCGAGTATGAATACGGGATGTACCAGGGCATGCTGAAAGTGCAGGTGCGGGCAGCGGTCGCTGGCTATGTATTGCGGCGGTGGAATATCGACTGTTCTGAAGACCATGGCCTGAAGGGTGCCGAGTACCATCTGTGGCTGCGTAATCACCAAACGCTCTACGGCGTCGAGAATCTGGTCATTGCGCCTGGCTTTAAATCTCCATCGACAGACCAAGTCCACACCAAGGACCAGGCTGTGATATCCACCATGGAATGGGGAGACGTTGAATGATCAAACTGGAAGACATCAAAAAAGACGCCCAAATTCGCGGCATCCAAGGCAGCGAAATTGTCCGGGTCGTACAAACTGAACCGGTCGGTGAGCATGCGCTCACCATCTACTACAAGGACAGTCAGGGCCGCCTGAACGAACAGATGCTTTTCCGTTCCGACGAAGCACGCCTGGAACTAGCGGAAGCGGGCCGACCTTGGGCCTTTGATGCTCCGGGGGCTGACTTCAAGCTCGGCCTTGAAGCCTACCGTATCACCCAAGCCGCGTTGTTCGACCCCATGATGGCTGTGCATACATCCAACGTCGAGCCATTGCCGCACCAGATTTCAGCAGTGTATGAGGCCATGCTGCCCCGTCAGCCCCTGCGCTTCGTACTGGCAGACGACCCCGGGGCGGGTAAAACCATCATGGCTGGCTTGCTGATTCGTGAGCTGCTCATGCGTGCGGATGCCAAACGGATCCTCATCGTCTCTCCTGGCGGACTCACCGAACAGTGGCAGGATGAATTGCTGGAGAAATTTGGCGTCCAGTTCGAGATTTTCAGCCGTGAAAAACAGGAACAATGTGCCTCGGGCAACTTCTTTGATGAAGCCAACCAGCTTATCTGCCGTCTGGACCAGCTCTCCCGCAATGAGGATTTCCAGGAGAAGCTCAAAAACACCGAGTGGGATTTAATCATTGTCGACGAGGCACACAAGCTCTCAGCCAATTACTTTGGCAACAAGGTCAACAAAACCAAGCGGTTCCAACTCGGTGAAATGCTGGGCTCAATAACCCGGCACTTTCTACTGATGACCGCAACGCCCCACAACGGCAAGGAAGAAGACTTCCAGATCTGGCTCTCTCTGCTGGATGGTGACCGCTTCTACGGCAAATTCCGAGAAGGCGCACATAAGGTCGATGTCTCCGACATGATGCGTCGTATGGTCAAGGAAGAGCTGCTGAAGTTCGATGGTACTCCTCTCTTCCCAGAACGCCGGGCCTATACCGCCAACTATGAGTTGTCCGATGCCGAAGCCGAGCTTTATGCCGAAGTGACCAACTACGTCCGCAACGAAATGAACCGTGCGGACAATCTTGACGGTAAGCGTAAAGGCACTGTTGGCTTTGCCCTCACTCAGCTCCAGCGCCGCCTGGCTTCTAGCCCCGAAGCCATTTACCAGTCGCTGAAACGCCGCCGTAAGCGCCTGGAAGCCCGTTTGGACGAAATGAAGCTGGTTGCACGGGGCGAAGGGCTTAAAAAGGCTGGCCGGAATGGCGTGGCGGAAACCCTGGGCGAATATCAGGTCACCAAACAAATTGATGTGCCTGACAACATCGATGAGATGGATGAAGAGCTGAGCGCTGAAGAGTACGAAATGGTGGTCGATCAGGTGGTTGATCAAGCCACTGCCGCCGAAACCATTCCGGAACTGGAAGCCGAAATCGTCATCCTGAAAGACCTGGAATACCAGGCAATGACTGTGGTGCAGTCGAGCAACGACAAAAAATGGGAAGAGCTTTCCCATCTGCTGCAAGACCAGCCCGAGATGTATACCGCCGGTGGTAGCCGACGTAAACTCATTATTTTTACCGAGCACAAGGACACACTGAATTACCTTGTCCAACGCATCAGTGGGCTACTGGGTGACCCCGGCGCCGTCATAACCATTCATGGCGGTACCAACCGCGACGCCAGGCGCAAAGCGCAGGAAGAGTTCCGCAACAACCCAGACGTGCTGGTATTGGTGGCGACCGATGCTGCCGGTGAAGGCGTGAACCTGCAAAACGCCAGCCTTATGGTCAATTACGACCTGCCCTGGAACCCCAACCGGCTGGAACAGCGCTTTGGCCGCATTCATCGAATTGGACAAACCGAAGTCTGCCATCTGTGGAATCTGGTCGCCAATGAAACCCGGGAAGGCGATGTATTTCAGAAGCTGTTCGACAAGCTGGAAATCGAAAAACAGGCGCTGGGCGGCAAGGTCTTCGATATTCTTGGTGAAGCCTTCGAAAACAAATCCCTGAAAGATCTGCTCATCGAGGCAATTCGCTATGGCGAGTCGCCCGAGGTGAAAGACAAGCTCAACCAGGTGATTGACGGGGCACTGGATACTGATCATCTGAAGGAAATCCTACGCCGCAATGCCCTCGTCGAGCAGCATATGTCACTGGAAGACCTTTACGCTGTGAAAGAGGAGATGGAGAAGGCCGAAGCCCGCAAGCTCCAGCCCTACTTCATCCGCGCTTTCTTCACTGAGGCGTTTCAGACACTGAGCGGAGAAATGCGCCCCAGAGAAGCAGGCCGTTACGAGGTCCGTCATGTGCCGGCAGCTATACGTGAGCGGGACCGTATTATTGGCGAGAGCCGTACTCCGGTACTGAAAAAGTACGAACGAATCTGTTTTGAAAAGCAGCTTGTCCGGGTGCCGGGCAAGCCCATGGCCGATTTAATCCACCCAAGTCATCCGCTGATGCACGCTGCAACGGACCTGATTCTTCAGGCGCACCGCAGCAAACTCAAGCAGGGTGCCGTGCTTGTAGATCCGAACGACGAGAGCACTGAGCCAAAAATTCTGTTTATGGTGGATCACACCATTCGCGAGAGCATGAGCGACGGCGGCGACAAAGACAGCGGTAAGTCCACTGTTGCCTCCCGCCGACTGCAGTTTGTGGCGATTGATCAGCATGGCAATACTACCCATGCCGGCTGGGCGCCTCATCTCGACTTACAGCCCATCGACGACTACGACCACAAACTGGTTCAAGACATCCTGAACGCCCCCTGGGTCACTGGCAACCTCGAAGGCCTGGCCCTGAATCATGCCTCCCAGCATCTGGTGCCGGAGCACTATCAGGAAGTAAAAACCCGCCGGGAGCGGCAAGCCGACAAAGTGCTGGCCGCCGTACACGAGCGGCTGGTTAAGGAAATCAGCTACTGGTCTGATCGCTACATCAAACTCACCGACGATGTAACCGCAGGCAAACAGCCCCGCATGCAGCCAGAGATGGCCCGCCGCCGGGTGGATGAGCTAACCGAGCGCCTGAACCAGCGCAAACGGGAACTGGAAGCCATGAAAAGCGTGGTCTCCAGCACCCCGGTCGTGATTGGTGGTGCTTTGGTTATCCCACAGGGTTTGCTAGCCATGCGTAAGGGCGAAACCACCTTTACAGTCGATGCACAGGCCCGCGCTCGGATCGAGCAGGTGGCCATGAAGGCCGTCACGGATCATGAAATGGCTTTGGGGCATACAGTCAAGGATGTCTCCGCTGAAAAATGCGGCTGGGATATTACGGCCAGGCTCCCGGCGGAGCCGGACGGTTCATTGCTGCCTGACCGGCATATCGAGGTCAAAGGCCGCGCCAAAGGCCAGGAAACCATCACCGTCAGCCGCAACGAGATCCTGTACGCCCTCAATCAGGCCGACAAGTTCTGGCTCGCCATCGTTATTGTTGACGGCGACAGCCACGATGGCCCGTTTTACGTGAAGAACCCCTTCACAACTGAACCGGATTTCGGCGTCCCTTCGGTGAATTACGAGCTCAAATACCTGCTATCAAAGGCAGAGCAGCAGGAGACAGGCTTATGAAGCTAGAAAAAATTACTATTAAAGATTTCAAGCGCTTTGCGGATCTCGAGATTTCGAACATTCCTGCGACAGCAAAATTGGTGCTACTTACGGGCCCAAATGGAAGTGGTAAAACTTCACTTTTTGAGGCGTTTAATTATTGGATGAAAATATCAGCACGCCAAGACTGGAACTACGATCCTGACTATTATATGAGGCCAACAGAAAGCCTCGCGCTGACTCCAGAGAAGGTGAAAAGAACTAGAAACTTGGCTCAAGAAGCTTGGGACAAGATCACTCCAAAATTTCATGGATTAGAAAACGAAATAAGACACGATCAAGAAGCTTGCAAAAAAGCTTTTTATATTCGCTCTGCATACCGCCATTCTCCGGACTTTACTATCGACGGGCTTCAGAAACTCGATGATGTCCTTAATGATTCGAGTAGAGCCTCAATGTTAATGCTCTCCGAATCCCGGGTCCAAGACAATTATCAGCGTTTGGTCGGCTTAAGTTTGGAGAACCTGTATGACCAAAACCAGAGGGATCGGACGGCAGGCCAAATCACAGATGAGTTAATCGGGGAAGTCCGAACCGCAATGCTTACTGTTTTCGATGGGCTGGTTCTGGAAGGCCCAGGGAACCCGTTAGAAGGTGGCACATTTCGTTTCACGAAAGGCACCGCATCAAGTTTTCACTATAAAAATCTATCTGGAGGAGAAAAGGCGGCATTCGACCTCCTATTGGATTTTATCATTAAACGAAAGAAGTTTAATGACACCATCTTCTGTATCGACGAACCAGAGTTGCACATGCACACACGCCTGCAGGCCACGCTGCTAGAAGCCATGTTCAACCTGATCCCAGACAACTGTCAACTTTGGTTATCCACGCACTCTATTGGCATGGCACGCAAGGCAGCCGAGCTCAATGCAGCCAATCCAGGGCAAGTTGCATTCATCGACTTTCATGAGCAAGATTTCGATCAACAAGTGAAGTTAAAGCCGATAAAGCCCGGCAGGCAATTTTGGCAGCAGATGTTCCATACCGCTCTTGATGATTTAGCAGAGCTTGTTGTTCCAGAGTATGTTGTTTTTTGCGAAGGCCGAAAGGTTAATCAAGCAGGCAAAAAGCCAAGCTTCGATGCAGCTGTCTATCAGATAATTTTTAGCCCCTGGCATCCGGAGATTGAATTTATTCCTTTGGGCGGCACGAATGAAGTTCAATTTGATGGGAAGGCGTTTGACTACCTACTTACCAAGCTCGCTCCTGGAATAAAAACTTGGAAGGTTCTTGATCAAGATGATCGGAATTCAACCGAAGTTGATCAATTAAGGGGTGAAGAAACATACGTTCTATCTCGCAGGGACATCGAGAGTTTCCTGTGGGACGACGAAGTTTTGCGGAAGCTCTGCGAGGTTCATGGATCGCTTGAATCCTTCTCAGAAATACAGCTGGAAAAGCAGTCCCAGCTTCAGTCGCTTCCGAGTCGAGGTAAACCCGCTGATGACATTAAGGCTATATCCGATAGTTTATATAATAAGTGTAAGCAAGTGCTCAATCTACACGGTTGCGGAAACACAGCGGAAGCCTTCTCTATAGAAAAACTTGCACCGTTGATTCAACCCGGGATGGCCGTTTATGAAGAGCTGGCTGAAACAATATTGGCACCTCTAAGAAAGCAGGATAAATAATGGCCTCGATCAAATCTCCCAAAAAACTTATCGAAGTGGCCCTCCCGCTGGATGACATCAACGTCGCCGCCGCTCGCGAGAAATCCATCCGCCACGGCCACCCCAGCACCCTGCACCTTTGGTGGGCGCGCCGGCCTTTAGCTGCTGCGCGAGCGGTATTGTTTGCGCAATTGGTGAATGACCCCGGCTATCAGCGGGAACTGGGGCATGGCGTCAACAAAAAAGAAGCGGAGATCAAGCGGGAAAAGCTGTTCCAGATCATCCGTGATCTGGTGAAGTGGGAAAACACCAACAACGAAGAAGTGCTTGGCCGTGCTCGGAAAGCCATCTGGGAGAGCTGGCGTGAAACTTGCCGCCTGAACCGCCATCATCCGCAGGCGGGCGAACTGTTTGATCCAGAAAAACTACCCGCCTTCCATGATCCCTTTGCCGGTGGTGGTGCCATTCCGCTGGAAGCCCAGCGCCTGGGGCTGGAAAGTTACGCCAGCGACCTGAACCCGGTCGCGGTGATGATCAACAAAGCCATGATCGAAATCCCGCCCAAATTCGCAGGCCAGGCGCCAGTTGGCCCGCTGCCGGACGGCGAAAAGCAGCAGAACATGATGGAAGACTGGGCCGGTGCCAAGGGCCTGGCTGAAGACGTGCGCCGCTATGGCCACTGGATGCGCGAAAAGGCTTTCAAGCGCATTGGCCATTTGTACCCAAAAATCAAGATCACTTCGGATATGGCCGCGGAGCGGCCCGACCTGAAAGCCTATGAAGGCGAAGAACTAACTGTGATCGCTTGGCTGTGGGCCAGAACGGTGAGAAGCCCGAATCCCGCGTTCAGTGATGTAGATGTCCCCTTGGTGCGCTCGTTTGTGCTGTCCTCCAAAAAGGACAGGGAGGCTTGGGTAGAGCCGGTTATAGAGGGTGACAACTATAGCTTTGAAGTCAGGATGGGGCAGCAACCCGCCGGAGCAATTGAAGGTACGGTAAAGCGCACCGGCGCGACTTGCATCATGTCGCAGACAGCTATGCCATTTAAGTATGTCAGGGCAGAAGGTAAAGCGGGGCGAATGGGCGAACGGCTGATGGCTATTGTGGCTGAGGGGACTCGAGGCAGAATTTACCTCTCACCGACCGAAGAAATGATAAAGATTGCTCGGACGGCGCAGCCCGAGTGGAAACCGGAGCACAAATTGCCGGTGAATCCACGAGACTTCAAAACACCAAACTACGGACTCAATACCTTTGGTGACCTTTTTACTCCTCGCCAACTGGTGGCCTTAACCACCTTTTCCGATCTGGTGCAGGAAGCCCGAGTAAAAGCCATTGCCGACGCCAAAGCCGCCGGCCTGCCGGCGGATGGCCAAGGCCTGGCTCAAGGCGGCGCAGGAGCTATAGCGTATGGGGATGCTCTCGCTGTATTCCTCACTTTCGCCTTGGATAAAGTGGTAGACCGAGGATCAACAATAACCCGCTGGGACCCTACTCCCACGCAAAGCGGGATCATTAATACTTTTAGTCGCCAAGCGATTCCGATGACTTGGGACTTTTCAGAGTCTAATCCTCTCGGCGACGCGTCGGGAAATTTTGTCAGCAGCACAATACTAGTTGCAAAGGTAATGGATAAATTCCCGTGCCTGAGAAGTGGATCAATAACCCAGAATGACGCAGCAACTCAAACGGTTTCTCAAAATAAGGTGATATCTACCGACCCCCCTTACTATGACAACATTGGCTATGCTGATCTATCCGATTTTTTTTACGTTTGGATGCGGCGCGCCCTAAGAAATATATACCCGTCTCTATTTGCAACTATGGCTGTTCCGAAAGCCGAAGAGTTAGTCGCTACCCCATATCGCCATGGTGGAAAAGAAGTTGCTGAATCTTTTTTTATGGATGGCATGACTCGCGCTATCCATAACCTAGCAGTGCTAGGCCATCCTGCATTCCCGGTTTCGATTTACTATGCATTCAAGCAATCTGAAACGAAAGACGGCAGTACCACTAGCACAGGCTGGGTGACATTTCTTGAGGCCGTGATTCAGGCGGGCTTTTCTATCGACGGCACTTGGCCAATGCGTACCGAACTGGCCAATCGCATGATTGGGTCGGGCACCAATGCGCTTGCATCCTCAATTATCCTGATCTGCCGCAAACGCGAAACCAACGCCGAATCCATTTCCCGCCGTGACTTCCAACGTCAACTGCGGGAAGAAATGCCCGAGGCCCTGGAAACGATGATCGGCGGGCAGACCGGTCAAACCCCCATTGCGCCGGTGGATTTGGCTCAGGCCGCTATAGGCCCAGGAATGGCCATCTATTCCAAATACGAAGCGGTGCTAAACCAGGACGGCACCCGTATGAGCGTTCACGATGCCCTGGTACTGATCAACCGCGCCATAACCGAGTATCTGAGTCCAGATTCCGGCAGCTTCGATGCCGATACCCAGTTCTGCTCCAGTTGGTTTGAGCAGTACGGTTGGAGCCATGGCCAGTTCGGCGAAGCCGATACCCTAGCCCGTGCTAAGGGCACCAGCGTGGATGGCGTCAAAGCCGCTGGTGTAGCCGAATCCGGGAGCGGCAAAGTACGTCTGCTGAAATGGTCCGAGTACGAATCCGACTGGGACCCCACCAGGGACGCTCGAACGCCCGTGTGGGAAGCCTGCCACCAAATGATCCGTCGTCTGAACAACCAAGGCGAATCCGCTGCCGGTGAATTGCTGGCCAAAATGCCGGAAAAAGGTGAAGCCATCCGCCAACTGACCTACCACCTGTATACCCTGTGCGAGCGCAAGAAATGGGCCGAAGAAGCCCGCGCCTACAATGAACTGATCGGCTCCTGGCACGCTATTGTCGCCGCTTCCCACGATTTGGGGCACAAAGGTGAACAACACGGACTGAACTTTTAAGAGGCACTTATGCTGAACAAACTTACTTTAAACGGTTTTACCGTATTTACTGATACCGAGCTGAGATTCGCCTCTGGTTTAAACGTGGTGATTGGTGAAAATGGCTGCGGTAAGTCCCATTTGCTCAAGGCGGCCTACTCGGTCATCGCCAATAGTGCGGAGGAGGGGAAAAAGCCCACCGCCGGT
>VAPB010488194.1_pt1 | contig 10898 bp, 10 predicted proteins | sample 3395101 | NCBI WGS metagenome assembly VAPB01 (sample SAMN08290433, study PRJNA428436) | hydrothermal vent metagenome | isolation source: Deep-sea hydrothermal vent chimney | place: Indian Ocean: Southwest Indian Ridge | reverse complement strand
CCTTTCCTGCCATAATTCCCTCCTTTCCAGGATGAAATTATAGCTTCACTATAGGACATTTCTACTTTGCTATTTTAGGACATTATCATTTTGGTGTAACACCCGATTATTATACAGAATCAACCCGTTCGACTACCCCCAGTCTAATCCTTCGGCTTCGCTCAGAACAAGCGGCCAGGTATACTCATGGTTGATACAGGAAACCCTGGATTCCCGACCTGCCTGCCGGCAGGCAGCTGGGCTTTCTAACGGGGTGAAGCAGCAGACCTCTACATGTAAAAATTATGCATGTGGGTTAAATTTACTAAGTTATAGCTAAGATGTCAAATTACTGCGAAGGTACTCTGGGTATTGTCCCGAAAAGATATTTGAAGTCTTCATCCTCAAATTTCAGCCCACCGCCCACATATATCCCTCTACGGTCTCTATTAAGAAGATTGTCAATGCCGCTACTTATAAAGATATGTTTAAAAATTTGATAATCTAAACCTATTTTCATGTGGGCCTTGTCAGCCATTGCCTCATCCGCGCTGAAGTCCCACACATTAAAACTAACCTTAGCCTTATCGTCCATCAAAAAATAATCTGCTCCAAAACCAAAGGTGTTTTCAATCATCCCGACCCTTAAGGCGAAGTCCTCAAAGCGTCTTGCAAACTGGGCTGTAAACTCAACTTTTCTCTTTATCTCCTCTTCTCTTGTCCTTACATTATTAACAATTCTATCTGTGACTTCGCTTGAGCCCATAGGGTCTGATACAACTCCAAGGATATAGTACCTGCCTTCACGCGGTTTCAATGTTAAGTTAAAATATCCTTTCCAGTTGCCATCCTTTGTAAGATACTCTGTACGAAAATTCATAAAAGTTCTGAGTCGGTCTACTGCCTCAATGTTCTTGCTTACACCTTCAGCAGCATCGCTTAAAGAATCGTAAAGTTTTTCATCTTTCAGAAGCTTTCCTAATGTCCCCTCTCCCTTTTCTAATTTCTTTGCGATATTGCCGGCTGATTCAGAAAATGTTTTTATACTATCAACGCTTTCTTTAATTGCGACTTTGTTCTCTTTAATTAATTCCCTAAGCTCCCGTGCAGAGCCGCTGAGATCATCTATAAGCCCTGGCCCTTTGTCTTTCAGTATAATGGAAAAATCCTCCATGTTTACCAGAGTTGTCTTTAAAGGTCCCTTGCCTTCTTTTAAAATTTCATTAAGACTCGCCGTTATTTCTCTCAGATTGCTAATTGTTTCTGAAAGAGCCCCTTTTTCCGATTCCCCGAAAATATCTATCAGAGTCTCAGCTAAATCATTTACATGGGCTGCAGCAGATGTAAGCTCATTTGTGAGTGCATCGATATCAGCAACAGGCTCGATATTTTCTATGGTATCACCATCATTAAGAAAGGGTTCAGTAGGAGATCCTGATAAAAGCGAAAGGTATTTGTCACCCAGAAGACCCGCTACTTTAAGGGCTGCCGTGGCATCTTTATATATTTTTACATCAGGTTCAATCAAAAGAACAAGCTCTGCTTTGCCGTTTTTAAGCCGAATCTTCTCGACTATCCCGGCATCAACGCCTGCAATCTTGATTCTGGACTTTTCATCAAGACCGCTTATATTGTCAAAAGTTGCATAAAGTCTGTATCCCTTTTTCCATGCTGGTGTAAAGCCGCCTATCTTAACTGTCATATAAGACAGGAGAATGATTACTACAACGGCAAAGATTCCGACTTTAAGCTCTGGAGACAGGTTTTTCATCTTTGTATACCCTCCAAGGCTATGGGTCCAACTGCACTGCCTTCAATAAACTGTTTAACAACCGGATTTGACGAGTTTTTAATCTCATCGGGCAAACCAGTCTCTACAATTACTCCATTATAAAGCATGGCTATTTTATCTGCAATCTTATACGCACTCTTCATGTCATGGGTAATTGCAATAGATGTTATATTCAGTTTTTCTCTCATATCTATAATCAGGTCATTAATTGCATCGGCCATTATAGGGTCAAGCCCTGTTGTAGGTTCATCATAGAGAAGAATTTCCGGTTCCATTGCAATTGCCCTTGCAAGCCCGACCCTTTTGCGCATTCCTCCGGAAAGCTCTGAAGGCATGACATCTTCCACACCCACCAATCCCACCATTTTGAGTTTCTGCACGGTAATCTCTTTGATTTTATCATCGGTATATTTTTTATATCGTCTTAATCCAAAGCCCACATTTTCCCACACCTTCATAGAGTCAAATAATGCTGACGACTGAAAGAGCATACCAAATTTCTTTCTAATTTCATTCAATTCCTCTTCGTCAAGTTTCGACAAATCAACAGAATCCACCTTTACCGTTCCCTCATCGGGTTTTAAAAGACCTATTATGTGTTTTAAAAGAACGCTCTTCCCTGAACCGCTGCCTCCTATAACAACAACGCTTTCACCCTTTTGCACTGTTAAATTAATACCGCTGAGAACATGGTTATCACCAAAAGACTTATGAACATCTATAATTTCCACCATGGGTTCAACCTCTTTTTTTGTCATTCGAAAAGCCAGGTAGATAAAAAGTAGTCTGAGATGAGAATTGTCATAAAGGAAATAACAACTGCACCGGTTGTTGCCTTTCCAACTCCTTCAGCGCCGCCCCTTGTGTAAAAACCCTTATAACAGCAGATAAGGGCAAGGGCTGCGCCAAAAAAACATGCCTTTATAAGACCGTTATACATATCCTGCATCTGCAGATAATCCCATGTGTTCGTCATGTATGTGTTTACGCTCGCTCCAAGAAGCACAACAGTAACAAAATACCCGCCCATTATCCCTATTAAAACCGCTATTACCGTAAGAGAAGGAAGCATAATTATCCCTGAAATAAATCTCGGTACAATGAGATATTTTACCGGGTTTGTGGCAAGTGTTTCCAGGGCATCAATCTGTTCTGTTACTCTCATCGTCCCAAGTTCAGCCGCCATAGCAGCGCCTGCGCGTCCTGTAACTATAAGGGCTGTAAGCACCGGGCCAAGTTCCCTTGTCATCGACAGGGCAACAACAGACCCGACAAGGCCTTCTGCACCAAAACGTTTAAACCCCGTATAACTCTGCAGCGCAAGAACCATTCCTGTAAATAAGGCTGTAATCACGACAACGGGAATGGACTTTACGCCTATCTCAAGCATCTGTCTGACAATACTTTTTATTTCAAAAGGAGGCCTCAGAAGCCATTTCAGCGTAGAATATAAAAGTAATATAATCCTGCCGGCTTCTTCAAGAGGACGTTTAACAGATGTGCCTAAAAATTCAATTGCTCTAACAAGCATTGTTCCCTACTTATTCTCTGAATTTTTTAAGTTTATTGCTCACTATTATACGACAATCTAAATGAAAGGGACAGTCAAATGTCTAGTGGAACAGGGAGAACCTTCGCATCTTTACATTTATCAAAATGCCCAAAGCCATGAAATTTGAAAGAAGCGCTGTACCTCCATAACTCATAAAAGGCAGCGGGATACCTACGACAGGCACTATGCCAAGTGTCATTCCTATATTCAGGATAAAATAAAAAGACAACATATATGTTATACCAAGGGCAAGAAAACTTCCGGCTGGATCCCTCGCCCTTCTTACTGCGTCAAAGCCTTTTAAAATAATAAAAAGATATAAGAAAAATAAAAAAATACTGCCAATAAACCCCCATTCCTCTGCATAAACTGAGAAAATAAAATCTGTATGTTTTTCAGGCAAGAATCTCAGCGGTCCCTGCGTCCCTTTTAGATAGCCCTTGCCAACAAAGCCGCCTGAACCTACGGAAACCTTGGACTGATTTACCTGATAGCCAATACCGCGCGAATCAATATACGGGTCTACAAAAGCCATTATTCTCTGCTTTTGATATTCTTTTAACCCACCCCAGAAGATATTGCCTACAAACGGAACAGATATAAGCCCGATAATAATTGCAACTACAATAATTCGTTTCTTTGTCCCTGCTGTTATAATCATTGAGAGAAATATAATAAGCAATATCATAACTGTTCCAAGATGTGGCTGTTTTAATATAAGGATTGCCGGAACCAAAAAAAAGATTAAAGTCATTTTTAACAGCTCTTTAAAACCCAGGGCTACATTTTGTCCTCTTACTGAGAGATATCGTGAAACAGCTATAATAAAGATAATCTTGAAAACTTCAGAGGGCTGAAATGAAAAAAAGCCAAGCGGTATCCACCTCTGTGCCCCCATGCCTTTTATCCCCACTGCAAGCACGATGATGAGAAGGATAACACCGCCAGCAAATAAAACATAGGCGAATCTAATTAACCATGTGTAGTTAACACTTACCGCAAGGAAGAAACACATCAGGCTCAGTCCTATCCAGTAAAACTGTCTCCAGTGGAAAGATTGCTGTTCGGCGCCAAGTACCGGCCGTGTAGCACTATAAATCGTCATTATCCCGATTAAAGATAAGACCAGGGCAACACACAGAATACTCCAGTCAAAATTTTTCAAAAGCCTTCTGTCAATCATAAATTAGAAATGTTTAAACAGTTTAAACCGTTCAAATTGTTCAAACTGTAGAAAACCCAATAAACTTCCTTGAACGGCTTTAACAGCTTGAACTTTTTTATTTTTTGTCTTTAAAGTATGTCTCTATCACTCTCTTTGCTATTGGCGCTGCAGCAGTGCTCCCATGACCTCCGTGTTCAACAAATACAGCTACAGCCACCTGTGGATTCTCTTCAGGAGCAAATGCAATAAACCAGGCATGGTCCCTGTATTTATACGGAACTTCTTCCTGCAAGTCTATTCCTCCGATTACCTGCGTTGTACCTGTCTTACCACCGATACCTACAATTTCTGAACGTGCCATATAACCTGTCCCGGTTTTGTCCAACACAACACCTACAAGCGCCTTTTTTATTAACTCTGCATTATCATGATTAATATCTAATACATAATCGATATATTTACCGGGGACCGAATCCTTTAAAATATATGGTTTATAAAATATTCCACCATTAACCAGAGCAGACATAAGCCTTGCCATCTGTATAGGCGTAGCAGTTAGATACCCCTGGCCTATTGTCGTATTGAGTGTCTCACCTTTATACCATTGCTCTTTCTTTGTCCTGAGCTTCCATTCAGTAGAAGGGACAACTCCGGACTTTTCACCTTCAAACTCAACTTCAGTAGGTTTACCAAGACCAAAAGCTGAGGCATACCTTGCAAGCGTATCAATCCCGATTTTTTTACCAATTTCATAAAAATACACATCACATGATTCAACAATCGCTTTGTAGAGGTCAACATTTCCATGCCCTTCTTCCTTCCAGCACCTGAAAACTCTTCCCATATAGATTGAGCCGTCACACTGGACTCGCGTATCCTTTGTAATAATTCCTTCTTCAAGAGCAGCAATAGCCGTAATTACTTTAAAGGTTGAACCTGGCGGATACTGACTTTGAAGCGCCCTGTTTAAAAACGGCTTTTGCGGGTTATTGACCAGCCTCTTCCAGTCGTTATAGCTTATTCCTCTTGCAAAGAGATTCGGATTAAAAGAGGGGGTACTTGCCAGAACCAGAATTTCCCCGCTATTTACATCAAGTATAACCACTGCTCCCACTCTGTCTCCAAGGGCATGTTCAGCCTCTGCCTGAAGTTTCATGTCAATTGTAAGTTTTAAGTCTTTGCCTTTAACAGGCTGCTGTATGCCAACAACCCTGACTACCCGACCGATAGCATCAACCTCAATAATCTTTTTACCTGCAGAGCCTCTTAAAATCCTGTCATAGATCTTTTCGACGCCCCATTGACCTATAAATGCTTTTTCAGGAACATTCCGAAAATCCGGGTCCCTTGACTGTTCAAACGTAAGACGACCAAGATAGCCCATAACATGGCTGGCAAGCTGTCCGTAAATATATTCTCTGCTGACCACAGCATCAACCTGCAGCCCCGGGAAGTCAACTCTTCTTGCCTCCACTTTGGCAACCTCCTCCAATGATACATCCAGCTTGAGTTTAACAGGTTCAAAAGAACTCGCCGACGCCCTCTCAAGCCTCTCTCTAATATCTTCAGGTTCAAGACCGATAAGCTCGCTAAGTTTTGATATGGTTTCAGCATCTTTTGGCAAATCCTCTCTGACAACCGAAATATCAAAAGAGGGGATATTTTTTACAAGGGGTTTGTTATTCCTGTCATAGATTATTCCCCGTGGTGCAGGGATTTCTATAATCCTTAATCTATTATGTTCAGAAGTTCTCTGATATTCCTTGCCTTTTACTATCTGCATATCCCAGAGCTTTAAGAGAAAGGCAATAAATATAAAAACTACAATATATGTCCCGATTAAAACTCTTCTTTCCATATAATCAAACCCTAAAAGTTCAACTAAATTTAGTTGATATGTTATTCGTTATTTGTTACCTGCCTGCCTGCAGGCAGGTTCGGAATAATTAATAACACAGTTTTCCTGATTTTTAACCCTTATTTGCCATTTTTATCATTCTTTTCAGGGTTCAAGAGCGGATACAGAATAAAACCAACCGCTGTTGTATAAACAATCTGCATGATTGAAATCCCCAAAGGCCTGTTGACAAAAGATATACCCGCAAAGGTTTTAAGACATATATAAACCAGAAAAATATCTGCAAGTGAAAAAATCGCGATTAGCAAAGTGCTTATAATAATATTCCACTGAAACAGCTTTTGCCTGATAGAAGTTATCATAAAGCCTGTGAGAAATTTACTTAAAATATTGGGGCCAAGTATAAAGCCGCTTGCTGAGTCAATTAACAAGCCCGATAAAGCGCCGTAAGTCACTCCCCTTGTCTGCCCGTATTTGAGCGAGTAAAAACATACGAGTACAAGCACAAAATCAGGTTTTGTTACTTTAAATATTGTGGCTTGAACAGACAGAAAAAGTAAGGCAAGAAAAAGATAAAATAAAAATGCCCTCATCTCTTAAGTACGGCAACCTCTTCTACGGAATTGAGATTCTGCGCAGCTGCCACCTCAATCAGCAGAAAAAGAGCTCCGTCTTCTTTTTTGACATCCGTTATAAATCCTATTAAAATCCCTTCGGGGTAAATGCCATCAAGGCCTGAAGTTATAATACTTTCACCGACCTTAACACCAGCCTCCTGCGGCACATATTTTAGATAACACCGGTTATCCCCCCTTCCCTCAAGAATACCTTCTATTCTTGAGGTCTGAATCCTGGCAGCAACTGAGGAGTTTACATCAGTTATGAGGATAATGCTGGCCCTTTTTTTGAAAACCCTGTGAATTCTTCCGACAAGGCCTGAGGGAGTAATTGCAACCATATCCTTTGAAATACTATCATCCAGCCCCTTGTTTATCCACAGAATTTGAAACCAGTTGGTTGGGTCCCTCGCAAAGACATCGGCTACAGCAATATAGTCCGTTCTTTGTGACCTAAGTTCAAGAAGTCCCCTGAGCCGTTCATTTTCACGCTTAGTTTCCAAATATTGATTCTTCTCCTGCTCAATCTTCTTAATCTGCTCAGTGAGCCTCTGGTTTTCTTCTGCCTCGCCAACAATCAGGATATAACTGCTGAAGAAACCCTTAACACCTCCAATAAGTGTTGATATTCCCTCTTCAAGAATTTCAAGCGGATAGTTTAAAAAACCGACGGCAGAGGTATCAGAATCGCCCTTGATTCCCTGGTACGTCAGCACCGCAAAAATCAAGAGGATAAAAACTACAAATATAAAAAATCTTTTTTTTGTGACCATATACAAACAAAATTAAAACTGTAAAAGCATTTAATGAGCCGTTGGAATTCAGTTTTGGAAGTCTTTTCTGTAAAAAAACTATTGCATTGCCACCCTTTTAAGAATATCTAAATCGTCCAGCACTTTTCCTACACCATTGACAACTGCACAAAGGGGATCTTCAGCAATAATTACAGGCAGGTCTGTCTCATGTTTCAGGAGCAGGTCTAATCCCCGCAAAAGAGCACCTCCACCAGCAAGTACAATACCCCTGTCTACTATGTCAGATGCAAGTTCTGGCGGGGTATTTTCAAGAGCGACCTTTATCGTATTTATTATCACCATTACAGGTTCGTTTATTGCTTCCCTGATTTCCTCCTCAAATATCGTAACAGTTTTTGGTATCCCTGAAACAAGATCTCTGCCTTTCACCTCCATGCTCTTATCGCCATTACCAATTTTAAAAGCAGAGCCTATCTGTCTTTTAATACGCTCGGCAGTTCTGTCACCAATAAGGATTTTGGTTTTGCTCTTAATGAAATTCACAATTGCCTCATCCATTTTATCCCCACCATTTTTTACAGCCTTGCTGTATACAACCCCGTGCAGGGAAATAACCGCTACATCAGTTGTTCCACCTCCAATATCAACTACCATATTTCCAGAAGGCTCTCCAATAGGAAGACCCACTCCAAGCGCGGCTGCCATTGGTTCCTCTATAAGATATATTTCTCTTGCGCCAGATGCCTGAGCTGCATCCTTGACAGCCCTTTGCTCCACCTGAGTTATGCCGGAAGGAACACCTATTACGATCCTCGGTGAAATAAAACTTTTTCTGTTGTGAACCTTTCTGATAAAATACTTGAGCATCTCTCCTGTCTTATCAAAATCTGCAATAACACCATCTTTCAGCGGTCTCATTGCAATTATGTTTGCAGGGGTTTTGCCAAGCATCCTCTGTGCCTCTACGCCAACTGCTATAACCCTGCCTGTATCCCTTAGAATAGCCACAACAGAGGGTTCATTACACACAATCCCTTTGTCCTTCACAAATACAAGTGTATTAGCTGTGCCGAGGTCTACGGCAAGGTCGTTTGAAAACCATCCAAGAATATTCTGAAACATCTAAGCCCCCTTTATCGTGCTACTTAAGTTAAGATTAAAAGCAAAAACCCAAAAATCTCATTTATCGAATTCAATTACCCGAAGCTGTCGAATTTTCTTCAACCACCTGGGTTTTTGCAATCTCATCCCCGAATCTCATGCCTTTTTCATTGCCAAACATAACGAGGCTTTCAAAGAGCACAATAACAATAAGAACAATAATTGACAGTATCACACCTATGATGGGGATCTCCCACAAAATTCCAAACAGAATATACCCGACAGCAAAAATAAAATTTCTTATTATGGACTCTCTGAAACTGCATATTCCCCCTGTTTCATAAACGACAATCCTGAGTCCAATAAGCCGTTTTCCAATACTTCTTCCTGCAAATAGCCCGTCTCCAATTAAAAGATAGGTTAAGCCGGCAAAATAACCTACTGTGGGTATTACTTCAAGTGAAATCCATATAATTATAACGTCAATAGCCTTGGCTATAATCCTGTTTAGAATCTTAGCCTTAACTAATTCCTTCTTATCAGCCCTGCCCTCAGGTATATTCATATTAAACTATTAAATTTCATTCATACTAACAAATAGCCTGCTATATTTCAAGACGCAGCATTCATTTGAAATTGTAAAATCATCAATTAACAATTCAAGCTTGACTCATAATATTTGTCCCGACATTTCGGAGTTGATTTCGACTTGTTTACTATGGCAGATTTACAGGAAAACCTTTGCAGCGTTCAAGTCTCTTGAGAAGCTCATTTGCATATCTTTTTTCTACCTCGAACCTGTAATAATCTGCAAGTTTTATAGACTTTAAAAACGCCCTTTTAGCGGTTTTTTTGTTTCCGCCTAAGTAGTCCATCTCTCCAATACCCAGCATACAATAAATTTTACCTCTCGGGTCCTCTGTCTTTTTGAAAAACATGCCGGCTTCTTTAAACTTCTCCATAGCTTTTTTTGTATTTCCAATCATCTTATAAGTCGTGCCTGCACTCCAGAGTGTGTAAGCATAGCTAACCTTATCGCCGATTCTTTTATATATGCCTTCAGCCTTGTTAAAAAATAACAACGCCTCTTCATAATCGCCGGACATTCTTTTTACATTCCCAAGACCGCAAAAGGAATACGCGAGCCCGAAGCGGTCATTCAGTTTCTGGAAGTTTTTATTTGCCATTTTGTAATACTCTTCCGAATGTCTGAACTTTCGAGCAACCCGTGAACATCCTCCAAGCCCGCAGCAGGAATAACTAATACCAGTCTTGTTTTTAATGACCGAGAATTTCTTAAGGGAGGACTGAAAAAGTTGAAGTGCTTTTTTTATGTCTCCCTTTACTCTGTAAGCGCCTGCCTGTGCCCAGAGAGAAAATGCCTCTCCATCCTTGTCGCCAATGGATTTGTAAATTCTGTGTGCCTTGTTAATCTGAGAGAGAGAATCTTTCCATTTCCCAAGCGCTCTGAGGCACAGACCAAGCCCCACCAGTGCATCAGCCTCAGAGGCTCTGCCTTCAACAGCTTCGGCAAGATTTAGTCCCTCTTCATAATAAGTCCGTGCTTTCTTAAAATCGCCTTTTGCCCTTAACGTATCGGCAATGGAGAGAAGGCAGTTAAGAACTCTGTTTATATCAGATTTGCTTTTAAAATTTTTGAGTGCTTTATTATATAGCTCAATCGCAGTATCATACTTTGCAGATATCCTACTTTTCTCAGCATTTTTAAAAAATTTCTCAGCTGTATCACTCATCTCATAGGGATATAAAACAACTTTAGGATATAACAGGGGATAGACTTTGAACAGTTTAATTTTTTAAAAAAATTTAATAGCATTTTAAACTGTAAAAAATGCCTCGGAGGTCGATTCGACCGAGCCTGCCTACCGGCAGGCAGGAATGAGTGAAAAGTTTGTCCCCTGTTATATCCTCACTATGACTTATAAATAATATCGAATAATAGAGTTCACCCGCACTGTTCCCTGACTTTTCTCACAACCTCCGCATAATTCTTCGAATTAAAAAAGGCATTTCCCATCACCAATATATCTGCACCTGCCCTTGTAATGTCTCCTGCAT
>VAPB010610707.1_pt1 | contig 10918 bp, 20 predicted proteins | sample 3395101 | NCBI WGS metagenome assembly VAPB01 (sample SAMN08290433, study PRJNA428436) | hydrothermal vent metagenome | isolation source: Deep-sea hydrothermal vent chimney | place: Indian Ocean: Southwest Indian Ridge | reverse complement strand
TCCAGATCATCCAGGCTGTACTCCTGCTGGCAGTGCGGGCAGGTGGGTGGAGCGGGTGGTGGGGGAGCCTCATAGGTCTCACGGGGAGCTACAGGGTATCTAGTCCTAGGACTACCCGTACCCTTGTCTTGCTTCGATGTCCCCGTAGGGGACGATTTCGCGGTGGCGTGGCCTGTGGTGGTGGGATGTGGGGTGGGATGTGGGGTGGGATGTTGGTGGGATGTTCCGGTGGGCGGCCAGGGGGTTGGAGGTCCTACGGACCATTCTTCGGCCGTGTGTGTGTGTGTGTGGGTGCCGATCGCCATACCACCACTCATAATCCCTTAGGGATCGCTTGTCAAGATGGGGCGACCGACGCACGATGTCCCTGTGGGCAGCCTGATACGGGCTTTTGGGGTCGGGATTGGTGGGGGGACTTGACACGGCAGTGCCCGGAACGTATACTATGCCTAATGCGACGTACGATCTACAACTCACCAGGAGGACACACGATGGACAGATGTCGCGTATGTGGATCAGGCTGGAGGATCTGGCGCGTCAGCGTCGGGCCGAGGGGCCTCTGGGACACACTGTGTCAGCGGTGCCACCAGTGGTACCAGACACAGTCCGGATCTCTCTCGATCCGGCGATACCGATCCGTACGCACCTACACGCTGCTGTGCTGTGACGGATCACTCGACACAGTGGATCACACACGGCCGGCGGACGACGACGGGCAGCGCACCACCGCCCTGGGCGGATCCCAGGAGATCGACTGAAAAAGGAGGACACCGTGACAGATCAGCCATCGACCGCCGAGATCGAGCAAAATCACACAGCCGGTCGCGAGCATTACGACACACCCGGCAGTATCAGCTACTGCGCGTGCGGGAGCTGCAACTCTGCACGCCGGACCCACGGCAGGCCGGAGCGCCGGTGGCGTTCGTTTGGTGGCGTGTGGGACGCAGCAGTCCGCACATCTCCTCCACTGCTCTACGACTGACAACCGCATCTCGGGCGCACCTACACGGTGCGCCTCATGATGCCGTCGGCACCACCGCCCCGGCCGGCCGCCGGGAGATCGACTCACAGAGGAGGATGGATGATATGGACTATCCCACATACACAATCATGACACGCCGCTGTCACTGCGCCGGCACACTCGGCGTGGACACGGGCTGGTGTCCGACACCATGGTGCCCATCTGACGACGACGGAGACGCCCCGCCGCACATCGACGGATATCACCCACTCGACGGCCGCGGGATCCTGATAGCCGATAGTCCGGCGGCTGCCCATGCACTGATCGCGTACGGTGACGCGCTGACGTACCACGTGGGTCGTGGGGAGTGCGGCAGGCCGGAGATGGGGTACGTCCAGCCGTCTGGGCGGATCCGCCGGATCTCGTAGCGACGCGCTGGGCGGATCCCAGGAGATCGACTGAAAAAGGAGGACACCGTGACACGATACTGGATTGAGCATCAGGACGACGCTGGAGAGTGGTGGAGTCTCGGCGAGGACCCGTACGAGGCTGACACCGCCGAGGAGGGACTCACCGCGATGCTGCGAGACTCCGGAGCCGAGGACGACGGCCGGTACCGGGTATACGAGGCGGAATATCGAGAAGGGTAAAATCTGGGGGCAGGCACCGCACCGCGCGTGCCTGAGTTATGGTCGGACACCGGGAGATGACCGATGCAAGCACTCAGCATTGAGCAGCGAGCGACCCAACAACACGAAATCGACTGCGAGCAGCGGGCGGGCGGGCGGTACGTCGTGACCGTCCTCCACCGCCACACCAGTGAGCCTATTCGGTCGGACCGGGCGCGCGACGAGCGGCATGTCTTCGGTCTCGTCGAGCACAGCCGGACCGTCTACCCGTGGGGCCGCGTCGATGTCGTGGATGCCGTCACCGGCGCCACAATCGCGGCCTTCGAGTAGGCGTCTTCGAGCAACTGGACGAAGCCGAAAGGCGATACAACCACGACCTGCCACAGGAAAGGGGGCACGATGGATAGAGACGCGATCGACAAGGCCGCGATCAGCCAGGCCGCACAGATGGCGTGGAACAACATGACCAAAAGCCAGAAGGCTGGAGTCGGGTCCGGTCTATTCCCGGTCTGGGTCCAGGAGTACGAACCCTACCAAGGTGCCGGCCGCGACCTGATGGCCTGCCTCATAAGGCGGGCGGAGGAGGAGAGGAAAACCGAGGCCGACAAGGAAGAGGAGAGGCTGAAAGGAAAAGGGGTGACCAAGTGAGCAAACTAATCCACCTGTACTGGCCCGAGCCGGTAGCCGACCACGAGGCCAAGCTGGTCCTGGTCCGCGACGGCAATGGGTCGTGGCACGGGAAGGGGCTCTGCGGGCGGCATTGGGTGCCGGTGACCGAGGACCGGTGCCTGGTGACCTGTCGCGACTGTCACGAGGGGCGCGTCGAGCTCGAGGCCGGCGCCGAGGCGAGAGAGGAGGATCGATGCCCAGCAAACGACAATTCACCGTCATCCTGAGCGAACGGGCCCTCGCAGCCGTCCAGGCCAGAGAGGGGGGGTGCTCGAGGTCGGCTGTCGTCTCATCGATAGTGGAGCGGTACGCCGACCTCATGGCTGGAGAGGTCGAGGGTCTCGACATCCGAGGCGATGAGCGGGCACTGATCGCCCGGATCCTCGAGCCGTACCCCAGCCCCGGCGTGATGATCATCCAGGCGCTCGGCGCCATGCTGGCGATGAAGGAGGGGAACCCGCCCGACGACTTGCCGGGGGTGCGTCTGGGGTATCTGATGGCGCTCCTTGAGTCAGCCAGCGCGACCGGGCGAGTGGCCGTCGTCGACCAGATCGAGAGGGGCGACTACTGAATTCTCATTCACTGAACCAGAAGTAACCCCGGAGTCGCCAGCTCGGCTCCGGGGTTTTCCAGTGAAGGGTTTAGGTCTAGTGCAGGCCAGGAACGGCCAAAGGAGACCACGCGTCCCCCGTGGGCCAGCTGGGACCCTTAGGCTCCGCGAGGTCGGGGGTGGGCATCAAGACGGATCCTTGGTTGCCGGCGGCGGCACCACGATAAGGCGAGGAGGGGACACCGGCGGGGGCTCTTTCATCTTCAGGCGCCCGCCGGTTTTGAGGACAGCCACATCCCCCGTACAGCACGAGATGTGAGGAATGAAAACCATGGAGGGAGCCTGCTTACAGACGACTTGATGCTGGAGAGCCTTCCTCAACATGTCCTCATGGCTGATTGATTTCGGGCGGATGAGTTTGACCTTCAGCTGATCTGGGATGAAGGCCACGAACGGCGCCGGCTGGACGGCTACAATGACATCCACCGTGCCGGGCCCATCGGGGTCAGACATCTTCAGCTCGACCGTCGGGAGCTCCACTCCACAACGCTCGCAAACGATCGTGGGATACATGTCAGATTCGGTGTCATTGACCATCAGACCCCCTCAATATGATGCGGCAGGCGTGAGCGATAAGCAAGGCGTCGGCCACCGCATGGGTGATTTTTATTTGCGGGAACAGCTCTTGCGCCCGCTGTTTCCCAAAATTCTTGCGCTCCGTTTGCGTCGAGCCCTTGGGGTAGGTCAGGCCCGCGGCCTGTTGCCACTTCCTGGGCAGCACCTCATCAAAGGGGATGCCCGCAGCAACGAGGGCCATCCGTTGCTCACCGAAGGCGCAGCCGAATTTGAAAGTTGAGGAAACGCCCTGTTTCGGCATCGCATGGACCTTCTCGATGGCCGCAACGATGTTGCCGTTGGCAAACCGGACATGTCCAATCAGGAGCGTAAGTAGCTCCGAGCGAGTGAGGGTCGAGATAGGGGTCGCCTCGGCCCATCCATCACCATGGACGATGGCAACCCCCCCGTTATAGCCCGGGTCAACGCCAATCCAGTGCTCAATCGACATCACCCGGCTCCAGCAAATCGTCCGCGTCACCGTCCTCCACCGCGGCCGGCCGATCATCCGGGAACTGAATCAGCCCGCCGGCGCGAAGCTGGAGCAGCTTCTCGAGCACGGTATTGCGCTGTTTCCCAAGCTTGTCCAGCTCCCTCTTGTGCTTGCGCGAGTCGCGAGCCCGTTCATCCTCCTCGGCCATGATCGCGCGGTCGACACCCTCGAGCTCCTGAAGGAGCCCCAGCTCATTGATTGGAAGTTCAGCTTTTGTCTTCATGCTTGTGAATCCTTTTCGCGTCGGTGCTTCCACAGTGGGGGCAGTGAGGCAGGAGAGGGGCGCTGACGCGAGTCCGCCACCTCTGCCCGCATTTCCTACACTGCAACATCGGGCCTTTCTCCTTCGTCCTCATACCTTGTTCTCGTCGAGCTTATGAGAGCCGCACCAGTCGGCCGGGTAGACGGATGGATAGCCGTCCAGTGTGGGTGCCCGCCGGCGGCAACGACCGATCTGCCCCAGGCGACAAAGGGCGGCACCCATCTCCGAACCCAGCGCACCTTCCTCGACAGCTTTCACCACGTACCACATGCACGTCGCGCACTTCATCCCCTTCGAGCGGTGACGCCAAGGGTCGAGGGAGGGGCTGAGCCCCGCGCCTGGGACTGGCTCCCAGCCCAACCGAATACCATCCACCTTCCCTCGCAGCTCCTCTTGCGCCGGTTTGGGCTCCGGCATGGCGCCGCGAAATAAGTTTTCAACTTGGACCTCGAGCCGTGCGATGCGCGTTTCGAACAGTTCAGCCGTTTCTTGCTCACTCATTTCCCTTTCTCCAATCCCTCATCCCCCGAGTTGCCACCTGAAGGGCGCCAACCAGACGGGAGTAGAGTCGTTCGTCCACGTTTTCAAAATCGGTCGCGGTGTAGTTCGTGGTGATGATGGTTTTCCGTTCCTCGTCGTGCCGCCGGCAGATGAACGCGCACAGCTGTTCGAGGGCCCCGGTGCCGGTGCCGCGCCCGAAGTCGTCGACCACCAACAGCCGCGCCCGAAGACACCTCTGGATAAGGTGATCATCGCCGCCAAACTGCATTAACTCCTTTCCAAGCACCTCCGCGTGGACCCACCAGATAGCTTGATGACCGTAAGCCTTCGCGTCCCGGCGGACACAAGCCGCGGCCATGTGGGACTTCCCCGTCCCGGGTGGGCCGGCGATGACGACGAGGACGGGAGAGCCGCCCCAATCTCGGAGGAGCTTGATTCGCGCCACCACCTCGGAGAGGGAGAGGATGGCCTGGTCGGCTGTGAAGGATTTCGTTTTTGGGAGCATGAATGAGTCCCAGGTAGCCGCACGAAGGTTCGAGGGGACCCCCACCTCCCGGAGGGCCTCGGAGGGGGCGTAGACCTTGAAACGCTTGTCGAATTCCGCGAGGCACTCGTCACAGGCGCCTTTCCACTCGATCGTTTTGCCGCACTCGACACACGGAAAGCTGCGGCCCTCAAAAAGGGCGCGGCACTTCTCGAGGTCGGACGCCTCGGGATCCTCGAGCACGTCCCGAACCTCCTTGGTCTTGGCAAGAGCGAAGGCGGACAGGTGTTTCATTTCTGTAACACCCCTCCCGGCACACCCTGGATGTATTCAGCCATCGCGCACCTCCAGCAATACAAGCATCAGGACTCATCATCGACATCCACCGACACCAGCACGGCCCGCGTCTCCTCGAGAGTGCCGATGCGGGTTGTCACGACAGCGACCTCCGGCTGATCGGTTATGTACTGAGCATAGAAGCCATCCCCAACATCCCAATCATTCGGCGCGTTCAAATACTCCTGTTTGCCAATGGAACGCTCGAGCGCATCGAGCGCAATTGCGACGTCCGTCAAACTTGCGAACACCAAATACGAGCCCATGGTGACCACGTACCGCTTCGGTAGCAGATTGCTATTGATGAGTTTCTTTGCCATCAGAACACTTCCCCTTTCTGTTTCGCACTGTTTGGATCGAATCCCCCTCGGCCCCGCTTCTCTCGGTAATTGCCTTCGAGAACCTTGATCATGTTCGCTTTCTTGAGCACCCAGTCGATCGTCGGTTTCCAGCCCCGTTTTGTGTCGCCTCGGAGGAGGTCGCTCTGGCTGATCTCGTTGAATGCCGCCTGGATGCTGCCCTCCCCATGCTCCCCAAGGCGAGCTTGGGCGAGCTTGCGGCGCTCTGGGCTGATGGTTCGGCACTGAGTTAACCCGTATGTTGCGGCGCATTCATTCCATTGCTTGAAAATCCAGTCGACGTCCGGGGGCGGAACGCTCACGGACGAGGAACCTTTAGGTTCCTTAGAATATAAATCTCTATCTAACTCTCTATGTCTTAACGGACCCTCACCGTAAATCTCACATTCCTTCACGCTCTTCACATTTTCATCAGTGTTTATTGAGCTTTCTTCTTTTTGTGTCTTCTTCAACGCCCTATATCGCTTCATGTAGGCGGCGTGATACTCGCGGCGCTGCTGCTCGCTTTGCAGTTGCCGGTAGAACTCGTAATTCACGATCAGCCACATGGGCTCATTGTCATCAAGGCGAAGGATTCGTCGACCTTCCTCGACCTTGCTCTGGCTGTCTGGATCGGGTTGGCTGAGAATATCAAGGGCACTGCGGCACTGGCTTAAATTAACCCGGGCCCGGTGAGCCAGGCCCGGTATCGGTTTCCGGACAATACCATCGCGGTCAGCGAGGAGAAGCATCGCCAGCCATATCCTGACAACGTGATCGTCCTCCATCCATACAGTGCTATCGAGGAATGACTCGAAAAGCTTCACGTACATGATCATTCTCCTTCTCGCTCATAAGAAAAATAGCTCACGGTGCACCGGTGTCAACCTTCACTCCTCATCATCCATCACGGCCAACATCGCGTCAATGGCCTTCTGTACGGGGATGCGCTTCGTCACGTCGAGGTCGTTGATGTTCTTGACGCCGCCGTGCTCCTCGAGGATCCCGAGGATCTGCTCGTGCCAGTCCTCCGCAGACATCCCGAGATCGCTCGCCTTCGTGCGGCGCGCCTCGTAGTTGTTCTTCCAGCTGGACCGGCGCCCGGCCTTGATCTTGATGTCGGTGCGCCAGAGCTCGGATTTATCCTCCTCTTTAGAGGGCTCAGAATCCTCTGTAACGGTTTCGCGGGGTTCCTCAGCCTCGGGGGTGGGCGGCTCTGGCGGCGGCTCTGGCGGTGCCTCTGGTGGATCGTCAGGGGGTGTTTCGGGCTCTGACTCGGGTTCGGGTTCGGGTTTAGGTTTCGGCTCGGCTTTCTTGGACTTCCGCCCCTTCTTCGCCGGCTCCTTCTCGGGCTCGGCCTTCTTCTTCTGTTCGGCGAGCTTCTGCTTGAGCTCGTCGGTGTCGGAGGTGGCCTCGAACTCGAAATAGTCCTGCACCTTCGCCATGCCGTCGCGAATCGATGTAAAGATGGTCCGGAGCTGAACGAGATCAGGCGCGAGGATGTCCGCTACCGGCTTCTCGAGGGCAGCCTCGATCATCTCCTGGGACACCTTGTACTTCGAGAACTGCTCGAGCATCTTCTCGATTCGCTCCTCCATCGGATCGTCGCTTTTCTCGAGGGTGGCGCGGCATGTCTCAACCGCCAGCTCGATCACATCACCCGGAACGGTCTGGAGGATGCAGGCCCGTAGCCGGCGGGCGCCTTGGTTGAAGTTCATTTCGTAGATGTCCCGGGGGTCGTCGAGCTTCTTCAGCACACCACGGGCCTTGCGGACGTGCTTGACCGTGAAGATCCGCTCGTTGCGAGTGTTCGTTTCCAGGTCGTAGCAGTATGCCATCATCAGCGAGGCCCCTTCGACCTCTCCGATCTCACGGATCCCGGACTGGATGTTCCCCCAGTTCTGAGCGATCACCTCCGCGAGCCGGATCGAGGGACCGCGAACCACGGAGCCGCCACGAGGGAAGGCGTACTCGGCCTGCTCCGCGAGCGACTTCCTGTTGCAGCTCTGGATGATGCGGCCAACGCACTTCTCTTCATCACGCGGGAACTTCTGAGCCACGAGGAAGCCGGCCTGGCTCTCGTGCTGAGCACGGGTGGACTCCACGTCCACCATTTCACCGGACGGGCCGGTGGGTACGATTGACGACTTTTTAGGGTCGCCAGGCAAGCCTTTATCGAGTCCAGTCTCCATGTTTAATTGTCTCCTTTTATGAACCAGTTTTCGTGGGATTTTCCGATCCTGTTTCCAAAAACTGGACAAATCTCATAAATCGCCACGGGTCTACCTTCTTTTGTGCCTGCGACTCCTCTTAATTTTTGAGCTAATTGATCCTTCGCATCCCTCCAATCACGCGCGAGCATAGAAGCTTGCATAGCCATCCGCTTGCCGTCTTCTTCCCATTTACAATGGAAACTGAATTCCCTCACTGCGGCCTCTCGATATGGAGCACCTTCCCGTCTTTGGGGTTCATCAGCTCCCCCTCGTTGAGGATCTGGTTGAGCAATCGCGCCTCGAGCCGCACGTCCTCGAGGCAGTAGTCGATGACCGAGCCGTACTTGCCTTGTTGCCACTCGATCGGCGCCAAGGCACCGTGACCGGTCTTCTTGCGGCCGAGGTTGAGGTCGGCCACCGCGTCCAAGGAAAAACCGCCGTGCGTCTTCGAGTTGAAGATGGTCGGATCCAGCCCCGCGGCCTTCCAGATGGCGCGAAGGATATCGTAGGACTTACCCTCCGGCACGGCGATCCCGTTGGCGGCGCAAACCTTGTTGTCGAAGTTGATGATATTGAAGCCCGCAACCCAGTCCGAGGCATCTACGAGTGTCTGAAATTCGTCGAAGTTATCCTTGCAGAAAGCACGGAATCTCCGCTCCACATAGTCGTAGGCACAGATGACCGATATCCCCATGCCTTTGTGGTCGCCCCACCCCTCGCAATACTCAATCCCTTCGATCTTGGGGTCTTTCTTGTTTGGGATGGCTTTGATGATCTCTACATCATAAACAATGCCATTGAATTTCATCGCTCATTCCTCCCATCAAGTAGCCCGAGAACATCGCAGATGAACATTGCGAAATTGCCGATGTCCGCGGCCTCGCTCGCAATCCTTGGATTGCCATATTCGTCATCGTTGAAAAGGTCAATTTTGCCGAAAACCATCCGCAGCTCGCGCATTTCTTCTTCCAGACGATCAAGGAGCCATCCCCAATCGCACTCCTTCCAACCGTCCACGCCGCGATCCTCGTCGTGCTCGCGGAGCTTGTCCTCCATCAGCCGGGCGAACTCGTACACCTCACGGCGCAGGTAATGACGCTCCATCGCGGACATCAATAGATCCGGACTTGCTGCACTACCGTCGGCTTCTTTTGGTACCGCTCGAAGATGTCAGGAAGCTCTTTCTTGAGGCGCCGGCTGTCGAAGCTGGCTCGCTCGTATGCGATCCAGTAAACGAGGCGAGCATCGATCGACACCTTGGAAGGCCCATCGAACAGCTCGCCGAGCCGGGCCTTGATCGCGGCCTTGTTGGTGTCCTTCATCTTGCCGGCGGCGTCGGCTAGCTCCTTGATCTCGTCGTACTCGATGACCAGACCGCGGAGAGTGTCGTCGTCCACCTCCGTGATAGCCCCCTCGTCGAGGCTGTCGTAGTTCTTGTCGGCGGCAGAGAAGAGAAGGACGTTCTGGCACTGCCAACGGTACGGGCATGTCCGGCAGCGGGTATCCGCAGCGTCGAGCCTGTCCGGTGGGTCGTTCGTCTCCACTCGGCGCCAGAACTCCCCGCCGGCCGCCGCCATGCCTTCCAGGAGGTCGTTGTCCCTCTTGATGACGCCCTGGTGCAGGAGCCAATCCAAGGGTTCCAGGGCACCGTAGAGGCACTCCTCGCGGTCCGTGAGGCCGATGTAGTGGTGGCACTGGTACTGCTCGCTGAGGGGGATCCCCTTCTTCCGGAGGTCCCGAAAGGGGAACGGACCCTTCGTTTTCAGCTCGGCGACCGCGTCACGGCTCGACCTGGGAACCACGATCCGGTCCGGGTTGCCGATCCACCAAGTTGGCACTGGGCCCCTTTTCATATTAGACGGTGGCCGCTCGAGGGTCACCTCGAAGTGCTCGGCGGTGTCGTCGGCGACGAACTGCTCGAGCTTGTGGCCCCTTTCCATGGCGCCGGTGGGGATCCTGGGGTAGTCCGGCTCCGCGGCCCGCTTCTCATACCAGAGGTGGCGGGCGCATCCATAGGGCTCGAGATTGAGAATGTGCTGCCAGTCGGTACCACCGACTCCAAGCCGGCGGGCTTCTTCAAATGTTACTCGTTCTTCCGGTTGCATGGTGTTCCCTCCGTGTTGTGATGTCGTGACCAAGCAAAGTGAGAGCAACCTTCTCGGCTCGGTCTTTTGAGTGTCTGAGCCACGCAATGAATGAGTCGCGCTCGAGTGTCGCGACGTCAAAAGACCCCCACCGGTCCCCTTGCTTAGCCTTGACGTAAACGTCGGTCATGCCATCCAAGGGAGTCCGGCGGGGGTCGACCCGCAGCGTGGGCAGGGGTCCCGGCATTACTTCGACCGGCGCGCTATTCCGGCGTTGGCCCACATCACCGCTTCCTCAAGCTTGGTGATGGCAAGCGATTGCTCTCGTGACTCGGGAGATTCGCCGACGATGAAGGTTGCAAGCTCGTGCGCCTTGACGCGCACCTCGACGTGAAACTCGGCCTTGGTTGATGTCGGTGGGTGGTACGTAAAACGTGTTGCGAGCTCCTTGACATCCATCAGATTGCTCCCAGACGATCGAGCCGAGCGATCGAGGCGAGACACTTCTTGCAGTTGATGGAGGAGCTTCTCGCTCCAGCGAACAGCGCATCCTCCTCCTTCGACCCGTACAGGCCGCAGTAAGTGACGGTTAAACCGCCGTAGCCAATCGCCGCCGATATTCCATGTCGTTTTCCGTTCTTGACTTGGAGTTGACGCATCCTCTGTTTCACAATGCTCCCCTTTCAATTGGAGTTGACAGTGGATCTCTACGTGTTAGGTTGGAAGTGTTCGAGTTGATCCCCTTTCCGAGCCCCGGAGTCCCTCACTTCGGGGCTCAACTTT
>VAPB010355756.1_pt1 | contig 10921 bp, 8 predicted proteins | sample 3395101 | NCBI WGS metagenome assembly VAPB01 (sample SAMN08290433, study PRJNA428436) | hydrothermal vent metagenome | isolation source: Deep-sea hydrothermal vent chimney | place: Indian Ocean: Southwest Indian Ridge | reverse complement strand
GTTCTCGGCTTTGGTGGTTTGCTTAGCAATAGGTGTCGAATATCTGCGCCAGTTGGTCTTATCGGCCGAACACAGGTGGGGGATGAGCAGGAATTGACTACTGACTATTTACTATTGATTATTGTTTTTCTTCGTGGACCTTCGTGGTGAATAGAAAACTGTGTTAATCAGCGTTAATCGGTGTCTAATTCAGTTTAAATGGTGCGAAATATCGCACCCTACGCGATCAAATCCGCATTTGCCCGTTAAATCGGTGCTTCACTTTGTTGCTTATTGATCTTTTCTCGGTGAGCTCTGTGCCCTCTGTGGCCAAAGAACCGTGTTAATCAGTGAAATCTGTGTCTAGTTCAAATTTCTTATAAGATCTTCCTTGACGCCCTTATGCGGCCCCTGTAAACTATACAGTTAACGAAGATCGCGTAGAGTCCGCTTATTACTCAATAGAACCTAACCAATTTCGAAAGGGAGAAAAAATGGCTTCAGAAGCTCAAACCAACGCAAATCGTGTAAATTCACAGAAATCGACTGGGCCGCGGACTCCTGAGGGTAAGGCGGTAGTTTCGCAAAATGCGGTCAAACACGGGCTTTTTGCCGATGAGACGGTGATAAACGGCGAAGATCAGGCCCGCTTCGACCTGCACCACGACGCAATGGTCGGCGAGATGTGGCCTGTCGGGGTTATGGAATCCATGCTAGCTGAGAGGATTGTCAGTCTCTCATGGCGGCTGCAGCGAACCGAGCGAATGCAGAACCAGGCTATCGACGAGATGATCAAAGAGCTTAAGCCTTCGCCGTTGCAGTTGTACGCCCAATCCACGATCCCGAAATTCCTGCGCGAGAGCGAGGAGGATATGAAGGCCCCGGAGCCGAGGCTGGCGCTTGGGCGTGTTGCGAAGAAAGATTGGGCAAATAACAGGGTGCTCGAGCGGCTGATGATGTACGAACGGCGAATCGAGAGCAGCATGTTCAGGACGATGAACAAGCTCAAACAGCTTCAAGTCATGCGAAGAATGGAGAAGCCCGCCGAGGAAGAAATGCCCGCCGAAACCCTCGCGACGACAAATCCCAAGGCGTGTCTGAAAAAACAAACCCAATTCGCCTCAGCCATGGAGGACGCAAAGGCTTATGCAAGAAAGGATTATGATGATAAACCGCGCTGCGGCGTGACTGAAAACAAAGCCAATTCAAAGCCAAACAACGCCAATCTCATGCCGGCGAGACCTTTTCGAGACAGTGACGGCAGCGAGAAGCGAAGAATGGTCGAAAGCCGTGGCGATTTGTGCTGTCAGCCGCGGGAGAAAAGCTGTTCATGTGACACAAAAACGGAACGGTCGCGCGGATTACACAACCTTGGCGCGAAACAAGCGACTACATGCCGTTTTCCTTGAGATACTTGACGCTCTTCTTGAGAATGTCTTCGGAGCCTATGATCTCGAGGGTGGAGTTGGCGATATCGGCATCCTTGAGAACTTCGCAGACGCCCTTGATGTCGATTACTCCGTCACCGAGCGCGATTGTCGAAAATCCGCATCCGAACACCGTTCCTCTCTTCGGCTCCCACTCGGCTCCCAGGTCCTTCCAGTGAACGTGATGAATCTTGTCTTTGAAAACTTTGGCCATTTCGACGGGATCTGCGCCGCCGAGCCATGAATTGCCCGTGTCAAGATTGACTCCCAGCGATTCGGGATTGCCAAGCCTGTCAAAGACATCCTGAAGACCCTTGATACTGTCTGTCACGGGGCCGTGCGGCTCCAGCAGGATGTGGACGCCGTAGTCGGCTGCCATCTTCACGGGTGTGTACAGCTTCTCGGCTATTATGAATATGCGCTCTTCGTAGGAGAGGCTCCTGGCCCACTGAGAACGGGGATCGGTATCGGTTGTAACGACATCCTTGATGCCGATAGCCGCGGCGAATGTGACGGCTTTCATGATCTCCGAGTTGCCGTATGTCCCCGGATTGCTCGGCTCCAGCAATCCCGCATGCGCGCAAACGGTAGAAGGAGTAATCCCATACTTGTCAAAAAGACGCTTAACTTCGAATGGATTGTCGTCAAGGCTGACCGTGGGGGAAAAGCCCGCGGTTCCCAACATGCTGCCTCCGGCATTAGTGTCCGTAATATCGGCGTGGTCAAAGCCCATTTCCTTGGCGCGCTCGAGTTGCTTCTCTACGCTTGCAAATGGTTCGATCAACAGGAATACTCCGATGTTCATAATGCTGCCTTTCTATTCATTGTCTCTGACATTGATATTCAGTCCCCATGGAGCCCTGTAGGGCCGGCTCAACATCTTGTTGGCTTCTTCGTTCTGCAAGAATCGTTCCTTTGCCGGATTCCATCGCAGCTTGCGTTCTGCTTGAATCGCAATGTGGGCAAGCTGTCCCAGCGAACACGTGCGATGTCCGACCTCGGCATCGGCCATGGTCGGGGCATTGTTCTTGATCCCGTATATGAAATCCTCTTTGTCCTGCCTTTGAGGAAGATGCAGGTCGCTGTCTTTGAGCTTCGTTCTCAAGATATTCGTGTCGCTGGCCTGGAATCCACCTTTGCGGTGCCAGTTGGCCTGTATCCAGCCGGCTTCGCCTTCGACCCGCAGGTAAGCTCCCGCCTTGTCGATAAGATAATCCATAACCACACCATTGGCATAGCGGTATTGGACTTCGAAATCGATCAGCACATTCCAGAGGCCCGAACCCGGAGCGGGATATTCCCCCCTGCCCTCGATCTCCACCGGCCCGGTGCGCTCGGAGTTGTTGACCTGCTGAGCCACGTCCATCACGTGGGTCCCCCAGTTCGTTATCATGCCCTCGCAGGTATCGCGGCAGCGCATCCATCCGGGGCGACCATAAGACTTGACCGGGTGGACCCTGTCAAGGGTATACGGTTTCTCCGGAGCCGGTCCCAGCCACATGTCATAATCCAACTCCACTGGCACCGGCATCGGGTCGGCCTTGCCCCCGGCGATGTCACCTGCCGGCACGCCGACCTCCATGCGTTTGATTTTGCCCAGATAGCCGTTGCGCACCAGTTCGGCGGTCTTGTGCATGTAGGAATGCGAACGGCACTCACTGTCCGTACGGAAAGTGACCCCGTGCTTCTTAACGGCGTTGGCCAGCGCTCGTCCCTCGGCGATCGAAAGCGTCAGTGGCTTTTCGCAAGATACATGTTTGCCGCGTCTGACCGCCGCCAGAGAAATCGGCACGTGCCAATGGTCGGGGGTGGAATTCATGATCGCGTCAATATCATCGCGGGCGATCACTTCGCGCCAGTCTTCGAAGCTCTTGCAGTCTCCGTTCTCATAGAACGCATCAACATCTTTCTTCGCGTTGTCCATTCGCCACCGATCGACGTCGCACACAGCGACCACCTGCACGTCATCGATGTTCAGAAGTGTCTTGAGGTTGATCATGCGCGCCTGACGTCCCATACCGATCATGCCGAATGTAATACGATTGGACGGCGCATTGCCCCCAAAGACGGTTGACGGAACTATAGTCGGCAAAGCCGACAACAGGCCGGCCTTGCCAATCGCGCCGAGCGCCTGCCGCCGTGTGATACTCGTAGTGTCTTTTGATTCGTTTGTCATAGTCGATTCCTTCGTATTGGCCGGCAGCCAACCTCTTTAGGCTACTGAAGTGTCGGCGGCGGGACCAACCGACCGCTCTTCTGGGCCAACCTTCTGTCAGAGTCATACGCGCCATAAAACGGCACATTACCATCGAGCCAGATATATAATCGCCGCAGTTCATCATCGTCGAGTTTCAAGCTCTGGCTGTGAACGGCGTCGGCCAGAATCTTGGTCAACGGGCTTTCATCGGCTCCTATCCTGCCGGGCCTGGTCACGATCGGCTCGATGCTGGCCCCGCCCCATTCATACCATCTCACAAAGGGCTTGAGATTCACGTATGATTTTGAGAAGTGTCCCGCCGGCTCGCCTGTTAGCGCGATTTTGGCCTTGTTCAGGCCCGGATTACCGTCGTGACAACGAACACAATGCTTGTCCAGAAGCGGTTGGACCAGACGCGGAAAACTGAAAGGCCTTGTCCCTTCCGGGCCGGCCTTGATTCGTGAAGGCGCGCGTAGCGCGGCAAGGGGACGAGTTCTCCGAGTCGTCACGGCCCGGTTGCGAGGCTCATGACAGCCTATACACGTCAGCCGTTCACCCGGCTGAAGATACGTTACCGAGCGCATGGATTGGACCGCCCTGCCGTTTTCATCCACTGCCTGGAAGTACAAAGGCTTTTTAGCCGGGGCCCGGAAATACGCCGAGCCGTCCGCCTCGACCGGCACCGTGCCCAGGAGCATGCGTGCACTCTCGGCATTGGCATGGCCTATACGCGGCTCATTGGCGATGTGTGTACGGACTTTGGGCAAGACCTGAAAAACACGCAATTCGACGATGCGACGATCTTCAGGCATCGCAAAATGACTCTTACGCACATCTGTCACCATGAACTCGCCTTCGTCACCCAACTGTTCATCCAATGTACCCGGTACGATCGGCGGCGTCTCTCGATGTTCGAGCGGGATAGGATACATGGACGAAATGCCATCTTCTCGGTAAAGCAGCTCCAAATTCCCGAACCGGTCGAAATAGTAGAGTCCCGTCTCGGTATCCTTTTTGACCTTGGGTCCCATACCCGGCAGAGGATCGAAGCTGAATGAGACCAGGAAGTAATTCTCCGACAAAGGCCAGGGGCTGTGGAAATAGCTGCCGGGCCAGCCCGGCGCCTCGGGAAAACACACCTCCGGGGTCAGCACCTCGATCGCGTCGAAGCTGTCTTGACCTGTGTCGCGGTCCAGGGCGATGCGATGCGGATCGAGCACGACAAGCGAGCCACCCACGTCGGCGTGGTGCGCGCCGGCCAGGAAAACGAGCTTATGCGAATTCGGGATCGCCTTGGGTTGATAGCAGGCGTTGATGCGCATCGTATAGTTGCCGAAAAGAGCCATCGGAGCGGACCCATCGGGATTGGCCACCCACAGCCCGTGAAAGTTCGCAGCCGAGCGGTCCACATAGTCCCAACGGATGTACACGATGCGCCCGTCATGCAGAACCGAAGGATGCCACTCGCTGGTCTCATGGAACGACAGGGTCTGACGGTGACTCAGGGTCGGGTCAAGCCGGTGGAGGGTATGAGCCGGCAGGGGTTCCCAGGGGTTATTGCACCGTGTAAAACCTCCGCGCGCCGACGACATGAACGCCAGGCCACCGTCCGGCAGGGGACATGGATCGAAGTCGTCGTCGGGTCCCCGGGTGATTTGTCTCACGCCACTGCCGTCGGCGTTCATGGCATAAATGTGGAAACATTTGCGCTGCTCGGAATAATAATCCGGTTTCTGTGCGGCCCGCTCGGCAAAAGCAAAATAGATCGTCCTTGCATCATAAGACAGAGCCAGCGTGGTGTAATTACCCCGGCCCAGTCGATTGTCCGTCAGATCCTGATGTGCAAACGAGTAGCCTGGATTTTCCAGCAAGTAGATCCCCCCGCCGGAGATGTCTTCGTAGTCATAGTAATAACCGAGATACTCGTGCAACATCTGGCAGATAAAACGCTTGCGTTTCATAAATAGGATGCGCTTGCCCGCAATCAGGGGATTCTTGAGGGCCATGTTGCGCGTCGTCCAGCGGATATTGCGATAAAGTTGGAGACGCGCCATATCGGTCATTCGGTCGATATTTTCAGCGCGCGACCGCAACTTCGCCAGCGCCGCGGTCTCGGCGTCAAGTTCGGGTGCATCGGACCTCAGTGAAAGATCGCCGAGCAATCGTTCGGTTGCCGACAGTAGCACATCAATAGCCTGGGGCGACGCCGCCGTTCGACCCAGCCGCTTTTCCTGAGCGTCCCAATTTGCCTCGATGGTTGCTTTGATCTCAACCGGGGAGATGATACCGTCCCGGCCTCTCAACGCAGGCGGAAAGGTGACAAACGCCGTCAGAACGGCAATCGCAACAAAAGTCTTCGAATTATGAAGATTAAGCACTTGTGTTCTCCTTGTCCGTTCTTGAAGCTTTTCAGAACCTGATTATCGTCGAATCGGCTGACATATTCAAGGGAATACTTGGATCTGACTTGACAACTTCCGCTGTCGAAGATACATCCAATACTTAAGCTAATAGGAGACCTCTCATGAATCGAAAGAAATTGACACTCGCCATAATTATCTTGTGGTTGACCGGCTCTGTCTGGGCCGCCACCAGCATTACCTCCGACGGTAACGAAATCAGCAAATTGCTCATTCACGTCGACCGGGGCAAGGACCGGATCGCCCCGGAGATCTACGGACATTTTGCCGAACACCTGGGCCGCTGCGTATATGAGGGTTTCTGGGTGGGCGAAGATTCGGACATTCCCAACGTCCGCGGCATTCGCAAGGACGTGGTCGAGGCGCTCAAGAAAATCCAGGTCCCCGTACTTCGCTGGCCCGGCGGGTGCTTCGCCGACGAATATCATTGGAAGGAGGTGAGATCATGGACCGATTTGACCGGCGCAAAAGGATTGATCTGTTTGTGGATGAGTGGGGCACCTGGTGGGACGCCGAACCCGGTACGAATCCGGGATTTCTGTACCAGCAGAATACCCTGCGGGATGCGGTCTCGGCCGGAATATTTCTAAATGTGTTCAACAAGCATTGTCAGCGCGTCAAAATGGCCAATATCGCCCAGACAAACAACGTGCTCCAGGCCATGATTCTGACCCGTGGCAAAGAGATGATTGTCACTCCGACCTATCACGTGTTCGAGATGTTCAAGGTACATCAAGGCGCCACGCTGTTGCCCAGCGAACTGGTGTGCCATGGGTACGGAGCCGAGAATCAAGAGATCCCCGAATTGGTCGTATCGGCTTCCAGGGACGCCGGAGGGACGGTGCACATCTCGATCTGCAACCTCAATCCCAACAGCGATTCGGAGCTGGAGTGTTTGCTCGAGGGACGTACGCCACGGAGAGTCTCCGGTCGGGTCCTGACGGCCGAGAAGATGACGGCTCATAACACCTTCAAGAATCCCAACGTGGTCGAGCCGACACGGTTGAACGGGTCGAAAGTGAACGGGGACCTCATCACTGTCACGATCCCCGCCAAGTCTGTCGTCGTCCTGGCTATCAGATAATCAGGAGATTGATCCGCAACAAGCGAGCCAATCTCATCAGGTTTCCGGCTCCGATTCTTCTTATCCGGCTATTTTGCCCGAGAAGGTGACGATGCTCTGGGGCTTCATCTGGAAAGTGGCTTTGCTGTCACTTACCTCCACTTTGCCCACTTCCTGCAGGCTCTCGGATGCCGAAGTTCGATATACCTTTAGCGACGCCGGGCCTTTGAGATTCTTGAAGGTCAGATTCAGCGGTTGCTCTTGTCCAGTGGGATTGATGGCGACGACGGTCAAGTCCCCGTTCATCTTCATCCATGACGGGGGGCTCCAGACCGTCCCGATGATCTTGATTTGCGAATTGATCTTGCGAATCCCCCGGCCAAAATCCACGAATATCCGTGCCCGGCCACCGTTGGCCTCCATACTGAAGTCCTCGCAGCGGATTCGGGTCCAGTCCTCCGTCGGCTTCTCGAAGGTTGGCCCCCACATGTTCACGCGGAGCATGTTGCATCCGACGCCCTCGACGTAGATTCTCTGAAAGTCCTCGGTGCGGTAGAGCTTGCGGAACCGATCGGACCATGCTATCAGGCACGTGCCGAAACCTTCGATGGTCTGATACCGTTGGGCTCCATCGACCGTCACAGTCGCAGCAGAGGCGCACTCGCCGACAACGAGAATGCTTGAAACAGACAGAGATGCAATTACCCAGATGAATCCGGCACGCATGATTATCTCCTTTCCAGATCCGACGTTCCCATGAGAGTGGGACACATATTCGTATTGAAACATTGAAAACTTCCGGTATTCTAACAGATGGGTGATAAGAGGCAAAGCAAGATGTCCGATCGAGACTCTATCGATTCGAAGGCCGCTCGTGGCCCCAATAGATGAGAAATTTCAAAGAGTACTGAAGATAAGATGGGTAAACCCGTGGTTGACTGCTGCGGTTTTCTGCAAATTCTGCAATAAATCCGATGCTTGAATCGTCTCTATACTTGAAACCGGGTGCGCCCGACGTACAACAATCATCTTTCTAAGGAGATTGCCATGAAAACAAGGAAGTTGTCGAAGGCTGTGATTGTGGGCTGTGTTATTCTGGTTGGCGCAGGCAGCGTGCTCGCGCAGGATTGGCCACAGTGGCGCGGGCCCGATCGCGATGGGATGGCGAGCGGATTCGACGCACCGGGGCAATGGCCGGCCGAGTTGACGCGGAAATGGAGTGTAAAGGTGGGTTTTGGCAATGCGACGCCTGCCCTGGTCGGCGACAAACTTTATGTCTCCGCCCGGCAGGGAGACCAAGAAGTTACTCTCTGCCTGAACACCGCTAATGGAAATGAGCTTTGGAAGGACAAATACACGGCGCAAGCTGTGACCGGGGCGGCATCCCGGCACCCGGGGCCCAGAAGCTCACCCGCCGTGGCGGAAGGAAAGGTCGTTACATTGGGCGTGGGCGGAGTCGTTTCCTGTCTGGACGCCGCCACCGGCAAGCTCGTTTGGCGCAAAGACCCATTCCCCAAGGTTGTGCCCAGGTTCTTTGCATCCTTTTCGCCGATCATCGTCGATGGAATGGCCATCGCCCATCTTGGCGGCAAGGACAATGGTGCAATCATCGCCTACGACCTGGCCACCGGCAACGAGAAGTGGCGATGGGACGGTGAAGGCCCGGACTACGGCTCGCCCGTTTTGCTCACGGTCGAGGGCACCAGGCAGATCGCAAGCCCGACGGAGAAGAGCATTGTAGGGATTAGCGTAGCCAACGGCAAACTCCTGTGGCAATTTCCTTCGCCGCTCGGGAGGATGGCGTACAATGCCGCCACGCCGATAGTCGATGGTCAAACGGTGATCTATGCTGCGAAGGGTCGAGGCACAAAGGCCATCAAGATCGAAAAACAGGGCAGTGGCTTTGCCGCCAAAGAGCTGTGGAGTAACCCTGATCTCGGCACGCAGTTCAACACGCCGGTGCTCAAGGGCGGCCTGATCTTCGGGCTCTCCGACCGCAACAATCTCTTTTGCATCAACGCCCAGACCGGCAAGACCGCCTGGACCGATGGAACTGCACGCGGCAGCCGAGGCTTCGGGGCCATAGTCGGGGCCGGCTCTTGTCTGATTGCCCTGACCAACGATTCTCAATTGATTGTCTTCAAGCCCGACGGCAAGGCTTACAGCGAGATCAAACGCTACAAAGTGGCCGAGACGGTGACTAACGCGCACCCGGTGATCGCCGGCAACCGCATCTTCATCAAGGACCAGGAGACGGTCACGATGTGGGCGATTTGACGATTGAGCAAACTGCGGGATCGACGCAAGGTGCTCATTTCTTTCTGTTCTTCTGCTCTTTGGAGGCGGAACCGGAACTGGTATCCTTGCGGAAGCTGAGCGACTTGACACTGTCGCCAACCGGGGCCAGGGCGCGACCATTGAGCCGATCGACGTGCTCTGCCGTTCGGAACCATTGCGCTTCCATCGCCGCGACCCGCTCGGGTTTCAGTCCGGAAAGGTCATTCAGTTCCGTGCGGTCTTCGTCCATGTTGTACAACTCCCACTTTCCCAACTTGGCCGAGATGAGCTTCCACGGTCCCTGGCGCAACGCGCGATCGGTGCCGAAGTGGAAATACAGTGTTTCGTGCGGCCGGCGGGTCTCGCCGCGGAAGATCGGCAATAGCGACTTGCCCTGGAGCGGGTCGATGGGGCGGTCGGCGATTTGTTTGGGGTAGGTCGGACCGGTAAGTTCGATGAAAGTGGCCATGAAGTCGATCAGATGCCCGGGCTGATTGGTGATGGCCCCGCGCTGCGTTTTGAGTCCCTCGGGCCAGTGGACTATCAGAGGCGAAGAAATGCCGCCCTCGTGCTGGTTCTGTTTGTACAGGCGGAAGGGCGTGTTGCCGGCATGGGCCCAACTGGCGTCATAGGTCCAGTAGGATTTCGAATCCCACGGTTTGAGATAACGACCGCGGGTGCGTTCAAAGGGGCAGGCCCCGTTGTCCGAACAGAAAAGGATCAGAGTATTATCGTAGATGCCCTTGTCCTTCAAGAAATCCACAAGTCGCCCGACGCTCTGATCGACCACGTCAACCATCGCGGCGAAGACTTCCATGCGGTCCGCCTCCCACTGGCGCTCTTTCGCAGTCAGAGTGTTCCATGCGGGAACGTGATCGGGTCGCGGACTGAGTTTCCACTTCGCCGGTAACAGGCCCGATCTGAGCTGGCGACGGTGTCGTTCGATGCGGAGCCGGTCCCAGCCGCCGTCGTAACGACCGTCGTATTTCCGGACCGCTTCCTCGGGCGCCTGAAGCGGGTAGTGTGGAGCGTTAAAGGCGGTGTAAAGCAGAAATGGCTTCTTCTGACGTGTGGCTTCTTCGAGAAACTCAATAGCGAAGTCTGTGATAGCATGTGTCGTGTAGAAGGGACGGCCGTTAAGTGTCGCCGGGACGTCCCATTTTTCGCCGTTGAGCCGAAACGTGTTGTCGCCGGTGAAAAAGTTGGTCGCGCCCGACAGATGTCCCCAGTAACGCTGGAAGCCGAAGTCGGTAGGTTGCTTGCTGAGGTGCCACTTACCCACCATCGCGGTGAAATATCCCGCTCTGGAAAGCACTTCCGCTATGGTAGCGCCGCGGCTCAGCTTGGTGCTGCCGGCCTGGTCGCAGTAAAGTCCGGTCATCAGCGACACCCGTGAAGAGTGGCACTTGGCCGTATTGTAGAACTGGGTGAATCGCAGCCCGTTTGCCGCGAGGGTATCCAGATTCGGCGTCGCAATCTCGGAGCCGTAGCAGCCCACGTCGGCAAAGCCCAGATCGTCCGCCATGATGAGGATTATGTTGGGACGTTCGGCTGCTGT
>VAPB010385537.1_pt1 | contig 10929 bp, 10 predicted proteins | sample 3395101 | NCBI WGS metagenome assembly VAPB01 (sample SAMN08290433, study PRJNA428436) | hydrothermal vent metagenome | isolation source: Deep-sea hydrothermal vent chimney | place: Indian Ocean: Southwest Indian Ridge | reverse complement strand
TTTTTCCGGAAATAATAAGGAGAATCTGAATCCAAAATGTCTGAAAAATCAAAGCCTTCCAAGAATTCGCGTCCAAAAGTCTTCATTAAGACTTACGGATGACCTTCTGATTCGACTTTACCATATGCTTGCCCAGTACCTTCAAATGGTATAGGGCTGTATAACTTCTTTTCCGCCTCGGCGGATCCGCTGTAAGCGGAAAAACGAGTAAAAACCCACACCAACGGCCCCGCCCCTCGCTTTCGCTCGTGGCGGCGGACTCAACCGAGCAAAATTTCTTTTATATTGATTTTAAATGGGCGACACAAAATTTTTTATCGGTGTTTTTGCTGCTAAAAGTAGTGGCTGTATTAATCAAAAATGGGTGTGTCCTTATTTGGGATCAGTTCTCCCACGCCTATCCGAATAAGTCTTTATTTTCTTTGACTTTTTTGAAAAAATGTTATAATTATACATCATAACTCTAAACTCTAAAATCTGGAGGGTAAAATGGAAAGAACCGATCCACAGTCACCAGCATTGCCGGTTATAATTTTAATCATCATGTCTTTCATGATGATTTTTTCTTTTGTAGGGTGTGAGAAGAAGGAGGAAGCAACGGAAATAAAGGAAATAAGATTAGGTGCAACCTTCCCATTAACGGGGGATGTAGCCTCTTATGGTCAGAAAGCAAAGCGGGGCATTGAGATCGCTGTAAGTGAAATCAATGCTAACGGTGGGATCCTTGGACGTCAGGTTAAGGTTGACTTTCAGGATGATAAAAACGATCCGAAGGAAGCCGTTAGCATAATGAGCAAATTTGCTACAGTAGATAAACTGTCTGTGGTTTTTGGCTCTGCCGGCAGTACTGTATCTCTGGCTATTGCCCCATTGGCAAACCAGTATAAAGTAATCCAGATATCTCCAATCTCATCTTCTTCAAAACTTTCTTCCGAGGGGGGTGAGTACTTTTTCCGCACTTGTCCTGCTGATGATTTACAGTCAGATGTCCTGACAAACTGGGTTTATGAATCCGGGGCCAGGAAAGTTGCTGTTGTCTACACCAATAATTCATGGGGCAAGCCGCTTGCAGAAGATTTTGAGAAAAAGTTTACTGCCCTTGGTGGAATTGTAGCCATTTCAGAGGGTGTGTTTGAAAACGAAAAAGACTTAAGGACGATAATATCTAAAATCAAGAAAATAGAAGAGATAGATGCTGTTGTGTCGCCCACTTATCCCAAAGAAGGCGGTATGTTCGTCCGTCAGGCAAAAGAACTGGGGTTGAAGATAAAGATGTTTGGCGGGGATAACTGGGGCAGTCCAGAGTTTCTCAATGTCGCAGGGGATGCCGCTGAAGGTGTCTTTTACACTGCTCCATCTGACAGCCAGAGTCCTGGTTATGCCAAGTTTGCCCAAAAGTATGAAGAGCAGTACGGTGAAGCCCCTGATGTTTTTGGAGGATACGCTTATGATGCTGCATACGCAATTTTCAAGGCAATCGAGATGGCTGATAGTGATGTATCTGACAGTATAAGGGCTGCTTTGCACAAAATCTCTTTCGAGGGTGTCTCTGGACAAATTTCATTCAAGGATAACGGAGACATCAACTCTATGGCATTTGGCAGAAAATCCATTAAAAATGGACAGGTTACGACATTGAATTAGGAATTGCATTGTGGTAAAATTATTTATACAAGGAGGTGCATCATGATTAGTTTGATTAAAAAGCAAGAGACTCCGTCAGCTTCTTCCTGCCTGGAGTTCAAGAAGCGTATGCTTCAGTGGAAGAACCCTGTGGAGTATGTCAACAATATGTATGGTTGTCACCCAGGAGATGAAAACACAGAATACTTCAAATCTATCTTTTCTAAATGAGTAATGCTTCATCTTTTGACCATTTATTTGATGAATGGCGAATGAATGTTGAAGCATTAATCAAAAAGCATCCGCTCCAGATAATCAGTTGGGAAGCCACAAGGCAATGTAACCTCCATTGTGCTCACTGCGGATCACCTTCCGAAGACTCTGACCACACACAAGAACTAACCACAGAAGAAATCATCGGTGCGTTTGAGCAGATCGCACACGATTTCAACATGTCAAAATTCCGCCATATCAATATAACGGGCGGAGAGCCTTTTGTCCGAAGTGATCTTCTGGATGTCCTTGAAAAAATCAGTCACTACACCTTTTATCGCAATACCGATATTCAAACCAATGGTATCTTTATAGCGAACAACCCAAAAGTTCTTGATGAATTAAAGAAAGTTGGCGTTACGGGCATTGGTGTCAGTATAGATGGTTTTGAGAAGACTCATGATGAGTTCAGGTGTTTGGAGGGGGCTTTCTTAAAGTCAGTTAAGGCTGCAAGGCTTGCAGTTGAGAAGGGATACGTGGTTACAGTCTCAATTGTTGCAAACTCAAAGAATGTTTTGGAGATACCGGATTTCTTTGAGTTTGTTAAAAAGGAAATCAGGCCAAGGGTATTCAGGATAATGACTATTGACCCGATTGGGCGGGTGGACTTTGATTCTGAATACATGCTTTCTGCGGAGCAGTTAAGAGATGTAATCACTTTCTTAAAAAATGAGTATCATAAGAGTGCTCCAATGTATTCAGATACTTCCACTACTATGGTAGAGCTGGGATGCGGTGGATGGTTCGGGAAGGAACTCGAGGGCATGTTCCGCCCGATGATATTTCATTGTATTGCAGGAATTAATAACCTTGGAATTTTATTTGACGGAAAACTTGCATCCTGTAGTAATATATCAAGAGATTTCATAGAAGGGGATTTAAGGACTGACAGTATAAAAGATGTGTGGGAGAACCGTTACCATAAATACAGAAATTTTGATTGGAAGAAGGTTGGGAAGTGCATTGAGTGTGACCAATGGGACTACTGCCACGGTGGGCCGATGCATAAGAGAAGGAAAGATGGGAGCATGATTGAATGCCTACATTTAAAATGCAGCAGCCAATAAGTGAGGAAGTGTTACGCAATGTTTCGTGTAGCATTTATTACCAATACTTAGAAGATAAGGCTAGAAATGCTAATAGCCCTATTATGTTCTTTATTCTATTGTTTGTTCTCTTCCAACCTTTTTTCATTATTATTGATTTTCTTGTTTATTCAATAAAGTCAGATTTAAATAAAACTACAACGACCATAAGAGGGCATAATGTAACAGTTTCAGATTTCAAATCACTTGCTGTAGTATTGCTCTTAGTAATATGCTTTTTAGTGTTAAGTTTTGGTTTTGTTGATCTATCCTCAATAGGCTTATTATCTTTTGCAAAAGGTAATAAGTTAGTGCTGCCAGCTCTCTTTGGAGTAGTTTCTTTATTTGTAAATGTATTATCTCTTTTGTTGATCTATATTTTATCAAGCCCATCCAGCTATGACCGTAGAATATTCGAATATAGATTAAATCTATCTGAAAGAAATCTATGTACTGCAATAGAAAACTCACAACAAGCTACTCTAGATAATTTAATAGGACATAGACTATGGGCAAGTAAGCAAACCTATGATTTACTATCTGACTTACTAAAGTTTCACGCAGGGGCAAAAGCAAAGTGGTTGATGATTAAATTTTTATCTGAGGTCGCCAGTGATCGAATATTAACTCAGAGAGATGAATCAAAAGCCTTTGCAATTTACAAAGTTGATACGGGAAATAATTTATGGCCCTTAAGCAAGTATTCCAAGTTTCTAAAGGATAATATGTCTCATGCTGATAAGTCAATATATTGGATAGTAGACCCTAAAGATATGTTCTCAATTATACTTCCTGAACTCTTAAACTATGTATTTGCCTCTTATGCGTTTGCTTGTTTCCCATCAAGAGTAATGAGCGAAGTTTTGGGTCAACTTCAGAAACATGCTCCCAAACAGTCTTCTCATACATTAAGAATCGAGACTTTTTTCAAGATAGATAAAAATCATAATGATCGGCTTATAAAAAATTCTGCTTGTTCAAAAGCTTATAATGACAATCTCGACTTTATTTTAGGCTCAAGTCAACACACCACAAAACAGTTAGACTATTTTACTAATAATTTATATGCTCGCAGACAAGAATGGAATGTTTTTAATGACTATATTTTACCTTGCATGGTACGTTGCGGAATTATTTTGCTGAAGAATAAAAATATTGACAGTAATTTTAATATTAATAAGGCTTTTGAAAACTTTTCTGCTGAGTATATTAATAGAGTTTTGCCTCACTTTCTGGCATTTAGGATAAATGACCTTGTTGTAAAAAAGAGGATAATTTTTCTTGATTACGATAATGGCGAGTCACTTGATACTGTGATTAAATCCCTTTGGGATAATAGTGAATTTTTAAAAGATATAAAAGCTTTTGTGAAAGATAAGAATTATTTGGATGTTTTTAAAACTCAGGACCAATTAATATGCGATCATCTTATGAAATTGTTCTGCTTTACTTCTGGCGGTAAAAAAAATATTGTTGTCACTAATGCAGGAGGATCAGTTTCTGATACAAATTCTTTAGATATTGGTTTTTATGACGATAATTTTGTCGTAAGGGCTAAGGGGGTTGAGGGGAATCCTGAAAAGGATGAGAGGGAAGTTACATGGATTTATGGATATCATAGAAATAAAAGCGTTGATTGGATTACATGCTTAAGTGACACTAAAGAACAAATTCTAGATGGGAATGAAATAAGAGACTTGACAAGTGCGTCTATTATTATTAGTGAAGTTAAAGAAAATAAAAATTGCTCTGAATTCCAGTTGTTTGAAGAAGGCATGCGAAATATATTCAAAAAGCAAATTGAAAAAGATTTGGAGACTTCATAGTTGTCATTGGAAAATAGAATTAGCTTTCACGGTCACGGACAGCCAGAGCCTATAGGTCTTGAGTATATTGCCGCGTCACTTCAACGCAGTGGCTTTCAGTGCGATTTTGTCAGCAGGTATGAGCTTGAGGTGTCTGCAACCAATGTACCTGAAAAGATTTCAATGCTTTCCTGTCTATCGAGCGAATGGAATATGATCGTATCCCTTGCTCAAGAAGCTAAGTCACGTGGAAATATAACAATACTGGGCGGGTATCACGCAAGCGGTTATTACAATACAGTTAAAGACTCACCAGTTATTGATTATGTAGTGGTCGGCGAAGGTGAAGAGGTGGGAGTAGAGCTTGCGGCATACCTCCTTAAAAACATTCCACCCCAAATGCCCGAAATCAAGAAAGCGCTTAGTGAAGAGACAAAGGTCATACATGCTCCGAGGATTCAGGACATCAATAAGCTCCCACATCCAGTTCGATACATGGAATATTTAGGAGAATACAATGTTTATGACCTTATGTGGCCGCCACGCCCAAAGCAGGTCAGCACATCCATAGTCCTTGCATCAAGGGGCTGTCGATTTAAGTGCGACTTTTGTGCTTCTGCAACTGTCTGGGGAAGCGGCATAAGTCTAAGAGATGTTAACGATGTAGTGTCAGAACTCGTTATTTTGAAAAATAGATTTAATACAAACACTGTAGTATTTATTGACCAGTCACTTGGGCAGGACCCTGAGTGGACGATAGAGCTTTGTAATGCTATAAAGACTTCAAAGCTTGATATTAACTGGTATCACCAAAGCAACCTTACAATTGAAAGACATGTCATAGATGCAATGGCAGAAGCTGGATGCAAAAAGATTGGTTTCGGATTAGAAGGTTTATCAGAGAAAGCTATGAGACTCATAAAACCGAACAATCCCAAGAGAATTGAAACGGCTAACAATGTTTTCAGTTATTGCATGTCTAAAGGGATTTTTGTAAAGGCGTATCTGCTAATTGGGTTTCCATGGGAGACGGAAGAGGATTTTGAAGAGTATATATACCAAATCAAAAAAATCCGTGCAAGTGAAATCAAAATCTCGTTTCTAACTCCTTTCCCAGGAACAAGTGATTGGGACAAATACTCTTCTCAATTATTAACGCAGGATTTTGATGTTTTTGATACAACGTCAATGCCTGTTGTGAAGAATGAGAACATCTCCGTTGAACGCTACTTTGAACTCAGAACAAAGCTGTTTCAAGTGTTTTATGATTCTGAAACGTATTATGAAACAGTCACCAATAGTATTAAACTGATTCCAGAATATCGGGAAAGTTTCAGAGAGTTTATTCCATATTTAAAAAAGTACGATATGATCTCTGATAACTTCAGATGGCTTGAGTTGATCAAGGAACCCTCACATGTCATGAAGTAGCTGTCAGAATTTTATTGGAACTTGTGATGTAAGAGAATGGGGCCTTGATTAATGAAATTTGACGATCACTATAAACATAGCAGCATTGAAAAAAACTATTTAAAAAACCGTGAGGATGTTGCTTTGCCTTTTTCTTCGGCTCGCAGGCAAGATTGGACTATAGACTGTAGACCATAGACGTTATGAAAAGAGAAAACAGGAATAGTTAATTAATTATGCTTAGCTATTCAGAACTCAAGGAAATAGCCATTGATGTTAAAAAGGGGTTGGGTTTATTCAGCAAAAAGCTGTCTAATACTCGAATAGAGAAGTTACTAAATATTCCAGGCACACCTTATGCTCTTCAGAAAGCTGTAGAATTTATCATTAATGACAGGGTAACAAAGAGTGTTTATGCTGGAGGGTGGTCTAACACTGCGTCAAAATATGTTGGCGTAATTTATGGAGAAGACTACGCATCATCAATTCACGAGAGCATGACGGATACCGCTCTTGCAGTGGAAGCTCTGAAGTTATACGAAGATGCATATCAGTTGCTTAATAAATCAGAAGGCTTTCATCTTTATGATGATGGGCTTAAAAACTACCTTACAAAGAGATGGAATTCTAAACATGGCGATTCAGGCACTTTTAGCGTAAAGAGAGATGGCCCCGAATTCACAGGTAATCATTTAAGACATACTGCAATGATTATCAGGATATTTGTTTGTTTGCCAATGGTGAGAGATAAACTCAGATTATCTGCTGAATATCTTATAAAAAGGCTTATTGAACAAGATGTCAATTGGGAAGAAGAAAAAATAGCTACTTCTGTTGCAATCTATGCAGCTTTAAAACGACTTGAGGAATATATAGACTATATACCTCAAACGGATATTAATAAGGCTAAAAGAATTGTTATAGACCAAGCGACTGCCCGCTATGACTACGATTTGAAGGGTTGGTACTCTGGAACAAACAGGGAAGTAAGCTATCGTTATTATTCACTCTTCCTGCTTGCTGAAATGCCAGTAGGCTGGACACTGAAAGGTGACTTTAATAATCAGTTTGAGACCGCTTATGGCAACCTGCTTTCAATGATAACAAGTAATGGAGAAGGTGCTGGAATCTCACATTTCGGGATTTCGCAGCCTGATATTGGTCTGTCCTCTCTTATGTTAAGGGTAATGCTTCAAAAGCCCTCTCTCGAATATTATGAAGAAGAGAAACTTCTGGATATTATGAGGTTTCTTATATATGCTATAAATGGCTCTGATAACAAGTACTGGCAGTATACTTATACATGGACTATAAGCTACTTTATCACTGCTATATGTGAGGCATTATATAAAACGAGTACATATCAATGATTAATCAACTTCTCTTGAACGGCATCATCGCAGGATCAATCTATGCTCTTATAGCCCTCGGCTTTGCGGTTATCTATAAAACCGTTCGTTTTTTCCATTTTGCACATGGTGTAGTCTTCACAGCAGGAGCTTATTTCGCCTATACACTTACTATCTCTTTGGGAGTTAATCCCATCCTCGCTTTTTTTTTGCCTCAATCCTTTCAGCCATCCTCGGTATAGCTATTGATAGAATCGTTTATCTTCCCTTAAGAAGGAACAATGCTCCGAGTCTGGTTTTCCTTATAGCCTCTTTTGGAGTATTCATTTTTATCCAAAATCTTTTACAACTTATCTATGGAGCACAAATACTCACATTGAGAACAGGGCCTGTTGTTGAAGGCTATCAAATATTTTCAGCTTTCATAACTCCAATACAAACACTTATTCTCTCTGTTTCTTTATCACTTTTAGGAATTCTATGGTTTGCTATTGCTAAGACAAAAATTGGCAAATCTATTAGAGCGGTGGCAGATGATCCAGTTGGTGCAAGTGTAGCTGGTATTCATCCTGAAAGGGTTATTTTGTATGCCTTTGGAATTGGCTCTGCCCTAGCAGGCATGGCAGGGGTTTTAATTTCCCTTGAGACAAATATTGAGCCGACTATGGGATTTAATGCAATTCTTAAAGGGATTATCGCTTCTATTATCGGAGGCATTGGAAGTATTCCTGGCGCTGTTCTTGGAGGTCTTTTCCTTGGTATCGTGGAAAACCTCGGAATCTGGAAGATACAGGCTGGATGGAAGGACACAATTGCTTTTGCCATACTTATTATCTTTCTTCTATTTAGGCCAGAAGGAATTTTGGGCAAGAAGCGTAAGGAGAGATTCTAATGGATTATTTTTTACATATATTAATCATAGCAGGCATATATATAATCCTTACCCTAAGCCTTAACCTCATTGTCGGCTATACAGGACTTGCAGCGCTTGGGCATATTGCCTTTGCCTGTGTTGGTGCTTATACATCAAGCCTTCTTGCGTTAAATTTTGGAATATCTCCATGGATTGGTCTTGTCATCGGAGCCTGCCTTGCCTCCTTGCTTGGTCTTGTTATTGGCTTTCCCTCAATAAGAATTAAAGGTGATTACCTTGCTCTCACTACTTTGGGCTTTGGAATTATCGTATATTCCATATCAAAAAACTGGGTTGATTTAACGAGGGGGCCAATGGGGTTACCCGGTATTCCAAAGTTTTCATTTCTTGGCTTTGAGCTTCAGCCAATCTGGGCTTATCTAATTCTGGTTATCATATTCGTTTTTATCACAACATTTATTATAAACAGAATTGTGGACTCCCCTTTTGGAAGGATACTTAAAAGCATCAGGGAAGATGAGATAGCAAGTCTTTCAATAGGAAAAGACGTTAACCGGCACAAACTCATTGTCTTTGTCGTAGGAGCTTTCTTTGCAGGTATTGCAGGAAGCCTCTATGCCCATTATATAACATTTATTGACCCATCAAGCTTTACAGTAATGGAGTCTATTGCTGTACTTTTGATGGTGGTCTTTGGAGGGATGGGAAGCATTAAGGGCTCTTTTATTGGTGCTTTGATACTTGTGATATTTCCAGAGATGCTGAGGTTCTTAGGTATGCCAAGCTCAGTAGCAGCACCACTAAGGCAGATGATTTATGGACTGCTTTTGATTGTTTTGATGATTAAGAGACCACAGGGAATAATAGGGAAATACAGGTTTAGATAGATGGAAATACTTCAGATAAGGAATCTTTCCAAAAGCTTTGATGGATTGAAGGCGGTTGATGACCTCTTCTTTAGTATAGAAAAGGGGACTATTACAGCCCTTATTGGTCCTAATGGTTCAGGAAAAACAGTAACATTTAACCTTATTACTGGTTTTTATGGACCTACAGTAGGCAAAATCTATTTTAAAGAAAGAGATATTACATATCTTGCACCGCATAAAATATTCAACCTCGGTATTGGCAGGACATTTCAGAATATCAGGTTATTCCCGCAGATGACCGTCCTTGAGAATGTATTGCTTGGCCTTAAGTATGACAGAGGCGAAAGTCTTACAGCAGCTATACTTAAAACACCAGTTATGCGTAAAGAGGAAGAAGAAAATAAAGAGAAGGCGATGGAGCTACTTAAAACCGTTGGTCTTGAGAAAAAGCGAGATGAACTGGCTGAGACCCTTTCACACGGTCAGAGAAGGCTCCTTGAGATAGCAAGGACTCTTGGGACTGATTCTGAGTTTTATCTTTTTGATGAGCCTACAGCAGGTGTATTCCCAAATACAATTCCAAAGCTACTTGATATTATTGAGAGGCTTAAATCGTCGGGCAAAACAATTCTTTTTATAGAACACAACATGAAGGTCGTGATGGACATCTCGGATAAGATTATAGTCCTGAACTATGGGAAGAAGATAGCAGAAGGCACGCCACCTGAAATACAAAGCAATGAAGCTGTACTTGATGCCTATATGGGAAAAAGGAGAAAAGTTGCTACTTGAAGCAAAAAACATAAGCGTTTTTTATGGAGCAGTCAAAGCCATCGAGGATGTTTCTTTTAATGTTAATTCAAATGAAATCGTGGCGATGATAGGGCCTAATGGTGCAGGAAAATCCACTGCTCTTAAGGCAGTTTTTGGCCTTGTTGAAACTCAGAGTGGAGATATTGTTTTTGAAGGTGAAGCCATTAAGGGCTTGAGGCCGGATCAACATGTTTTAAAAGGCATATCCCTTGTACCTGAAGGTAGAAGACTTTTTCCATCTATGACAGTTATCGAGAACCTTGAAATGGGAGCAATATTAAATAAGGGGAATAATACTGATAGCGAAATAGAGAACATCCTTGATATGTTTCCGGCATTGAAAGAAAGAAGGAGACAAAAAGCAGGAGTTCTTTCTACAGGTGAGCAACAGATGCTTGCCCTTGGCAGAGCCTTAATGCAAAAACCAAAACTTCTTCTGGCTGATGAACCTTCACTGGGATTATCCCCCTCTTATGTAGATATAATTTTTGAAAAGCTCATTGAAATAAACAAATCGGGTACAAGTGTTCTTCTTGTTGAACAAAACGCTCGAATGGCACTTGAGATAGCTCATAAGGGTTATGTTTTTAAGATAGGGGAAATATTTATGGAAGACACAGGCAAGAATCTTCTTGAAAGTGAAGATGTGAAAAAGGCGTTTTTAGGAGGCGTATAAATTTCTTATCGAGGTAGGGGAAGCATTCTATAAATATTAGCTTTGCGGTTTGCAAAATCCGGTGGTGTCGGTTTGTCTCTGGTTACTTCAATTATTCTTTTTTCCTCAAGCTCAAGTAATGCCGAAGAAATAGTATTATCGCTTATACCATA
>VAPB010309664.1_pt1 | contig 10930 bp, 10 predicted proteins | sample 3395101 | NCBI WGS metagenome assembly VAPB01 (sample SAMN08290433, study PRJNA428436) | hydrothermal vent metagenome | isolation source: Deep-sea hydrothermal vent chimney | place: Indian Ocean: Southwest Indian Ridge | reverse complement strand
GCTCCACTGGCGCCACCGGATCGGACGGCTCCACTGGCGCCACGGGCTCAGACGGCTCCACCGGATCGGACGGCAGCGCCGGAAGCACTGGCGCCACGGGCTCGGACGGAAGCACAGGCTCAGACGGCTCCACCGGCTCTACTGGCGCCACAGGGTTGGATGGCTCGACCGGAAGCACGGGTCCGACAGGCGTCGGCGTGACTGGCCCGACAGGCGAGGGCGCGACAGGCGTTACCGGGGAGACGGGCGCGACCGGCCCCGCCGGCGCCCCGACGGGTCCGACGGGCGGCACGGGTCCGACCGGGCCAGCAGGTCCGCCGGACGGTTCCACTGGCGCCACGGGTTCGGACGGCGCCACGGGTTCGGACGGCAGCACGGGTTCGGACGGCAGCACAGGCTTGGACGGCAGCACAGGCTCGGACGGCAGCACGGGTTCGGACGGCAGCACGGGTTCGGACGGCAGCACGGGTTCGGACGGCAGCGCAGGCTCGGACGGCAGCACAGGCTCGGACGGCAGCACAGGCTCGGACGGCAGTACAGGCTCGGACGGCAGTACTGGCACTACAGGGTCGGACGGCTCCACAGGTTTCACCGGAAGCACTGGCGCCACCGGATCGGACGGCTCAACGGGTTTGACGGGTTCGGACGGCAGCACGGGATCCACTGGATCGGACGGCGCGACCGGGTCGGGTGGCAGCACTGGTGCCACCGGATTCGATGGCGCTACAGGCAACACTGGGGCGACAGGTGTAGGCAATACTGGGGTGACTGGTTCCGACGGAAGCACCGGATCCACGGGTCCGACTGGCGACGGCGCTGAGTGGTGGACTGGCGTTGGCATACCCAGTCCTGGACTCGGTAAAATAGGGGACTTTTACCTCGACAGCACGACCGGGGACTACTACGAAAAAACTGGTGCGACTACTTGGACATTCCGTGGAAATCTAAAGGGTCCGACAGGAGGCACAGGCGCCACCGGATCGGATGGCAGCATTGGTGCCACTGGTTCGGACGGCCCTGTAGGCAGCACTGGTAGTCCGGGTGCCACTGGTTCGACAGGCGCCATTGGCGCTGATGGCGTTGGCAGCACAGGTTCGACAGGATCCGGAGAGACAGGCGCCACTGGTTCGACAGGCGCCACAGGCCCGGCTGGTGCGCCAACTGGAGCGGCTGGCTCCACAGGAGGCACAGGTCCGGCCGGTGCCACAGGCCCGGCTGGTGCGCCAACTGGCAGCACTGGTTCGACAGGCTCCGCTGGCTCGACAGGCAGCACCGGAGCTGACGGGACGGACGGCAGCACTGGCGCGACGGGACTGATGGGTCCCACGGGCGTTGGAGGAACGGGCGCCACGGGTCCGACGGGGGTCGGGGAGACTGGAGCTACGGGGTCGGACGGCAGTACTGGATCGACTGGCGCCACGGGCGGGGGTGGCAGCACGGGCGCCACAGGCGCAGACGGATCGACGGGTTCCACGGGCGCCATGGGATCGACTGGATCGACAGGCGCGGACGGGGACGAGTGGCACGACGACAACGGTACTCCAACTGGTGGTTTGGGCAAGACAGGCGACCACTATTTGGACAACGATACGGGCAACTACTACGAGAAGACGGGCGAGTCCACTTGGACGCTGAAAGGCAACCTGCGCGGTCCGACTGGCGCGACGGGTCCGTCGGGTCCGTCGGGTTCGGCGGGCGCCACTGGTTCGGCGGGCGCCACTGGTTCGGCGGGCGCCACTGGTCCGGCTGGCGCGACGGGCGGATCGGGTAGTGGACCTCGTTGGTGGGTCTCGCCGAACGACGACGATGACGAGCCGTGGATCGAGATTGATGGCAGTGTCTATGAGGATGTGTTGAACCTCATTTATCCGGGTACCGATGTTTGGACGCCGGACTTGTTCAAGGTTGTGTTGTCTGCCCCCAGCAACCCCACATATGTCTGGATCCGGATAAGGGATATAACGAATAACAAGACATTGTTTGAGGAAAAGCCCTGGATAACGAATCCGAAGACCGTGTTCTCGTGGACGACCTTCAGCGATCTTCCGTCCGGCGAGGCCATCTTGGAGATCCATGTGAAGAAGGTTAGCGACAACGGTCGTCTTCATTACGCGATGCTAGAGGGGGAGTAGGAGGAGGACAGATAATGGCTGTGGTGTACAAGTTCAGAATATGGTGCGTGACCGAGTCGATATATGTCTATGTTTGGTCTGGGACGGAGCCGACACAGTGTCCGAATGACTCGGGCCACACTATCGATACAAGTAGCATAGTTTCGGTGGAGTCGATCGGCGACGCGCAGTCTTACACATCGGAGGGCGCTGCGATCACGACCAAGAAGGATCGCGGGGAGCTGGTGGGCAACAGCACTGTCATGAAGAGGCTTGATGCGGAACTGGCGCCGGAGTCGACCGCCACCAAGGAGTGGGTCATACCGTTCGGCAAGACATGGCACATGAGACTCTTTTCGTCGTCAGTCATGGCGTTCGAGGTCGAGTCCAGGATGGAGCTATACATCCCCGACGGGCAGTCCGGGTTCGAGAGGGTGAACCCGTTCGAGAGCCACTCCGACGAGCCAGTCTCCATGCTGAAGCTGGACGGGAACTCCGACTCGGCGCCGTTCTACGAGGGCCTGCGGTTCGTCGGGGACGGGTCGGCGAAGATCTGCATCACCATCGAGAACAAGGACGCGCTGGACTCCGTCGAGGCATCGGCGTACTGCAACGGGTACGAGTCGGACTCCATCGCCACATCGGCGCCGACGGTGGACTCGCCGATAAGCGCCTCGGCGACATCGGTGAGCGGCACGAGCGCGGAGGCTGACGGCACCACCGTGCAGGTGCATGTCAACGGATCCCCGTCCGGGACGGCTGCGGCGGTTAGTGGGGGTTCATGGACCAAGGGCGGCCTGGCGGCGCTCTCGGCGAGCGACGAGGTTCAGGCGAAGGCCATCGCCGCCGACAAGACGGAAAGCGGCTTCTCCAACAGGGTCATGGTCGCGTAGGAGGTGAATTAGAATGGGACGCAAACGCACCGAGTCTAGGCAGATAATCAGGCGTGTAGCCAGCTTCAGCGACTTCAAGGATAAGATCGCCGAGCTCAACCTAACCATGCAGGTGGAGGAGACGGAGAAGTACTACCTGCTGAAGGCCATCGACGGGCGGAAGCTGTGGGTCCACACTGTGTGGAAGAGCGCGTACTTGGCGAGCCACACGGTCGCTGGAGTGAACGTGTCGCAGGAGGCCTCCGACCAGACGGACTTTGAGGCGAACCACAAGACCGCGGCCGAGTCCGACCCGACGACGAACGAGGCGACGCTGGACGGCAAGATGCTCGTCCACAACACGCCCACCCCCGTCGGCGCCACGACATACTTCGCATGCGTCGGAGACGACCCAGCCGACAAGGCCTCGGTCGGCGGAGGCGTGAAGATGGTGATCGACCACCAGACCGCCGGCGGCGACAACGCCCTCGATGTACACTTCAACATGGCGCAGAACAAGACGTACATCCACTCCGGGTACCTGATCTGGAGCGGCGCCCAGCAGGACTGCATCACGATGTATGTGATGGCGTACGCCAGCACCAGCCAGGCCGGGGCGTCCACCAACTACACGACATTCAACTACCCGGGACACCCGTGGCACGGGAAACTCATCATCCCCGCATCGGGCGACGGCGACCTCGATGTGACGGCGGTCGTGTTGGTCGGCTTCTACCCCAGTGTGACGAAGCAGCTCGGCGACATGCCGCCGAGGTACTGGAACGCCACATGGAACCCGGCGACCAAGGTCTACGACAGCATCACCGCCGCCCCCGCCGGGGACGGCGAGTTCAACATGTTCACTGAGGAGATGTATCTCTTCTGCTTCGCCAGGTCGATCATCCTAGAGGGGGACAACTACACGCCATGGCCGTTCCAGTCGCACGACTCGCAGAGACTGGGAGACGGAATGTTCGTGCGGATCGCGCCAGACACGGAGGGTACCGACCACAACTGGAGGGCGATAGCCACCATCATCATGCACCGAGAGAGTACTCTCTAGGGAGGGGTTTTCATGGGAAGCGCAAGGCGAACTGCTAATAGGATCGTGCTGGCGGCAACGGTCGAAGACCTGTTGGCACGGGCGAAGAGCGCCATCGAACGCGACGAGGGCTTCATCTATGACATCGCGGCCAATTTCGGCCAGATGGTGGACAATGTCGGACACATGCGGTGGTTCGTCGAGGCTGTCGCGAACTGGCTGATCGACAACACAGGCAGATGGTCGCGATTGCCGCGCTTCGACTAGCCCTCTGACTTCCTGCCAGTGATCGAGCGGGCAGAGCTGATCAGCATGGCCGCCAATCTCTCAGCCTCGGCTGGCGTGACCTTCTCCAGCCTATTCGGAACCTCCACGGTCACGAGGTCACCTTCCTCGCCGACCAACACGCTGTCGGCTTTCGCTGGCGCAGACACCGACCTCCAAGAGATTCCCCTCTGCCTGCCCCACTCCAGCCACGCCGCCGCAGCCTTCGCGAGGTCGCCCTTGTGTTGTGGCGCCACCGGATCCACCCCTGTGACCCTATGCAGTGTCGAGGGCCACGCCTCCGGCGGATCTCGTTCTAGCAGCTCCAGCATGAACGGGACGGCGTCCTCGCCGAGCGACACGATCTCCAGCCACGCAGGGTGCTGCATGACAGCGGCCTCACCGACCGACCCTGCCTCACCCCTGCAACGGACGGCCAGTTCGGCGAACCTGCGCTCCGTCGGCCCGCTGGTGCTGGTTCTCTCACCGTGCGTGTAGCCCATCAGCTTCGATCTTGGCGCGTTGTCCGGTTTCTTTGGACCCTTCATGCCGCATTCTATCCGATAGAACTAGATATGCCGCACAGCGAGACCGCGAAGATAAGGCAGTATGTATGGCCATGGGTCAGGGAGGGGCGCGGGATTGACCTGGGATGCGGGTTCGACAAGGTTCATCCGAGGTGCGTCGGGATGGATGCCGAGAGGACGCCAACAGCGGATGTAGTTGGGGACATAACGGATTTGTCCAGATGGGGCGATGGCGAGTTCGACTGGGTGTTCTCCAGCCACGCAATCGAGGACATACCAGACACAGTCGGGACGCTCCGAGAGTGGCTGCGGGTGCTGCGTCCCGGTGGGACGATCGTCGTCTACTGCCCGTACAGGCACTACTACCCGAATGTAGGGCAACCAGATGCGAATCCCGGCCATGTCCACGACTTCGTCCCGTCCGAGCTTACGGCTGCACTCAAAACAGCGGATTCCGAAACTTGGGTTGTGACGGCCGAGGTCCGCGGCCACAAGAGGGTGAACGAGTTCCATGAGTACTCGTGCCTGGTAGTCGCGAGGAAGGGCCGTCCAGAGAGTCCGACCGTCCTCATAGAGAACAACCACCAGATCGGTGACACCATGTCCGTCGCCCCGCTGTGTGGGATGCTGCGGGACGCCCTTCCTGGCTGCGAGATAACCGTGGCGACCGACAAGGCTCAGGTGCTTGGCGCGGCGGACAGGGTCGGCAGGGAGGACAGGGCATACGACCTGATCGTTCACCAGCGGACATCCGCCACGGAATATGGTGACTGGCTCAGGAGGACGACGCATTTCACGCAGTTCACCGCTAGAGTGTGCGGGGAGATGCTCCCGGAGATGATCGCCGCGCTGCCGGACAACCCGAGAGAGCCGCTTCGGATGCCGTACAGCGTCGAGGATTCGGATTTCGACGGCCTCCCGGAGCTGCCGGATACATTCGTCGCGGTCGCAATGGACACATACCCCCCCCGGCGATGGTCAATCAGGAAATGGAGAGGGCTGACCGCATGGATGCTGGACTCAGGCATGGCCGTCGTGGCGCTCGGCACTGACGCATCGGACACCATCGACGAAAGGATCATCGATCTCCGAGGCACGACGACTTTCCGCCAAGCCGCCGCGGCCCTGTCATCAGCGAAGGCGCTGGTGTCCGTTGACACATCCTTCGCGCATGTGGCCCACTCGCTAGGCGTCCAGTGCGCCGCCCTGATGGGTCCGAGCGCCTTCAGGACGACCCTCTACGAGGACACCGTACCAATATGGAGGCGCGACGGAGGCTGCATAGGGTGCTATAACTGGGCGTCCGACGGCAAATGGGTGTGGGAATCCACCGAGGCGATCCGGACCCCCAACCCGCAGCTCAACGCCGACATCCCTGCTGGCGACACCCGCCGCGAGGGCCAGCAGATGCCGATGTACGACAGGGACGGATGCCGTGACTTCATGTCCGGCGTGGAGTGCATGTCGGCCATAGGATTGCCGGACGCCATCGAGGTGGTGGGGAAGATGCTCGGAATCGCCTCCCCAGCGAGACGCGGACTCACGGCCGCGTACATCGTCCTCAACGAGGAGGGCAACCTGCCGCGTTCGCTGGATGCTGTCGTCGGGCTGGCCGACGCCGTTGTCGTGGTGGACACCGGATCCACCGACCGCACGGTGGAGTTCGCATTGGACTGGTCGGACCGGACTGGCATCCCGCTGAAGGTCGCCGAGTTCGAGTGGTGCGACGACTTCGCGGCGGCCAAGAACTTCGCCGTCGATCAGGTGGAGACGGGCCATTTCATCTGGCTGGACGCGGACGACATCGTGGGTGATCCGAAGGCCGTCCGCGATGTGTTCGATTCCACCGACCACGATGTCTACCACCTCCTGACGGATCTCGGCCCAGGTGGCAGGTTCCGCAGGGAACGCATAGCGCCGACATCCGCAAGGTGGCTCTACCCGATACACGAGTGCTTGGACATCCGCGGTATGGACGGAATGCACACCGATCTGGTCGTGCTGCACCGCCCGACCGAGGCCAGGCATTGGGCGGACTCGCTGAAGCGGAACGAGGGCATCCTGAAGGCATGGCTGGGGAGGGAGCCAGAGAGTGACAGGGCGACATTCTACTTGGCGGAGACGCTCAGGCAGCGCGGCGACTGGGACGCAGCCGCGACTCTGTACGAGAGGCACCACGCCCGCGGTACGGACTGGGTGGAGGCGCTGTTCCACTCCGCGTACCAGATGGCGAGGTATCGCCTGCACACCAAGGAATGGCGAGAGGCTGCGAGGTGGGGGCTGGAGGCCATCCGCACGGACTCGGCATGGCGGGAGGGGTACTATGTCGTTGGGGACGCGCATTTCTGGATGGGCGACTACTCCACGGCATACGCATGGTTCATAGCGGCGCACAACCTGTCTAGGCCGGACCGCAGCCTATGGAAGGAGGAGGCCATCTACAGCCACCTCCCGGCCACGCAACTGTCGTACTGCTGCGAGCGCTCCGGCAATCTTGTTGGCGCCATCTCTTGGGCCGAGGAGGCCTCCGCCTCCGGCGGTGATTCAGCAAGAGCAGGCGAGCTCCGCAGGCGGCAGTAGCCCGTTATTGTTTTCCCGGAAATATCCTCGCCGATGGACATTACGCTGAACACGGTGGTGTTCGCGGAGGAGCCCGGGCCTGGATGTGTCCATTCGGCGGGTCGCCAGACAAACGCGGTCGCCGAAGAGGCTGTGGGTGCAGGTCGGATGCACGCCGGAGGTTCGCAGCCTAACTAGGAGAACCACTTGTCGCACATGCGACGAAGGAACATTGGGTCGGTGACTGGATAGCCCGATTTTGATCCGAGTACGGAGTCGATTCCGCAGTGCGGGCAGAGGGCTGTCAACCCCTTGTCGATCCACTTTCTGATGTCGGTCGACTGGAAGGTCTTGAGGCAATGGAAGCATCCGCACATATTGCCGGACTGCACCTCGGCCTTGTGTCTGGAGCTGTGGGCGTGCGCCTTGGTGGTGTTGGTTCTCATGCTGCGACCGGGATGTCATAGAGGAACATTGAGAGAACTTCCTCCCCGCCGTCCTCGTCCACGAAGAGTACCGGCAGCTCCTTGGCCGTGTCGTAGCCTCCTATGACCTCGGCTATGTCGATCGAGGATGTGCCGCTGCCCGCCTTGGCCGTCGCGGGGAGGCCATTAGCCACCGCTTCGCTGAGGTCGTCGAGCGTGAGCATCCGCCCGAACTCGCCCGCGACCATCAGGAGCGCCTTGCGGGATGATATTCCGCCAGTCCAGCCGCAGTTGTTCACGACTGCGCGATCGCAGGCATCACCTACCGTTCTCATCTCTCTGCGCGAGCGTTCCTCGATCATGGCTGTCTCCTTCCACCGATTGTACGATTCGATACTGGCGCTGTCAAGCTGTTGCACACCTACGATCATTGTCGCGTCCCATAAAATCAGCGCGTATAATTGGTCGTGAACGAGAAGGAACGAGAATTTTCAGAGAACGCGTCCAACATACTACGGTTATGGGCCGCATTCGCCTCAGCGGGCGGACTTGACAAGCCACCAGCGGATGTGCCAAGTGAATTGTTGGACTTGGACGACCGTGTCAGCACGGAGGTTCCGGCCCTAATCGGCATCTGCTTGGCGATACACGCCAAAGATCGCGAGACCGCCGCGTGTACAATCCTGTCCATAGCCGCCAAACTCGCTCCGAAGTCACCGGACGCCGTGATGAAGGTCGTTCCGCTGGCCACAGGATTGGCGAAATGGGCCGGCGCCGACAAGGACACGCTCCTGCGCGGGATGGGCTGCATGACAGCGATGACACTGATGCGAAGCGGAAGCTCGGTCGCGCCAAGCGGCACACTGAGGGAAATGGTGCGCGACGGCGCGGTGTGGTCCATGGTGTTTCCGGGTTCCTCCCCAGCGCCCGTAGGCCTTGCGACATTAGGGACAGCCATGGCCACATATGTCTTCCCGGACGGCGCGGACTGGGCGGACCTTATAGGTGCGCCCGAGCCTGAGCTGTTCAGCGGGTGGGCGGCGTACCTGTACGGCGGCGGATTGGACAGGCCGATCGCGTCGGCGCATTTCTCCTTGACAGGAGTCTTGGGCAAGGCTGGCCAGCTCATAGACACTGCCACATCGTCCGTGATCGGAGCGGCGATCTGCCTCTCCGCGAACGGCTTCCAAGACGACGCCACGGATCTGCTCGGGGTCACGGAGGCGTGCGTGCGCGAGGCCGCCGGTGATGTGGAGAAACTGATGATCCTCCTCGCAGAGAGGGCGGGTCCGTTCTCGCAGTTGGCAGTCAAGGCAGGAAAGGAGAAATCCGACGGCGCGTCGGGGTGCTTCACGGCTTTGGCGCTGTGGCAGGCTGGGTTGATGGCATGCCGCGATCCGCACCACACTCTGAGGCGCATGGCGGTGTCCCAAGATACCCGTTTCTCCATCAGGGGCAAGACATACTCAATCGGCGAGTTCTCGCGCATGCAGGGCAATATACTCCGTGACATGAGAAACGATGACGACTCCTGATCCAGCATGCCAATGGTGCGGGGGTACCGGGGTGGTGCCGATGCTGAACTCGCTGTCGGACTGCGACTGCGTCAAGGTCGCCGTCAGCCATGAAACCAAGCGCGACATCGATGCTGTGATAGATTTGCTTCGCAGGCATTCCGAAAACGGTAGAATCGTAAATGATAGCTAAGCCAATCTCAGCCTGCGCAGCGTTGGTCTTCAGACGATCAGTGTCGGTAGCGAAGGCTCTCTCCGGATTCGCCGCTTTGATTCGCCACACGAATGTGCCAGTCCTCATACCTGACGAGGAGCTTGCTTCGATACCAGAAAGCGCCCGCACCGCCCAGCCGAAAGCGGCGCGGCAGGTTAGCGATTTGGAGCTGCGAGTCAAAGGAATCTCATCCTTGGCGGAGCGCGAGATAGCCAGGATACTTCCGGACTGGTCTGTCAGCGTCGATTTTCTGGAGTTGCCGCAGCCCCGCCTCTGCGAGTTCGTCCTACGGGCCGAGCCGCCGCAGCACTGGAGCAATTACAGCCGCGGAGCCGATGGAAATCTCGTCCAAGGTCCTCCGAAGCAGGTGTGGGGCGCGAGGTTGTCGTGCAATGTGTGTGAGTTCCACATGTCGAGTTACAGCCATCAGCGGTTTGACGCACATGTTGTCGGAAAGCTTTCCGAGTTCGCCCGCGACATACTGCGCGAGACGCCAGCCCCGACGGAAATCCGGTCACCGGATCCCTGCTGTCGAGTTTCGTAACCGGATCACCTTGGGAGTTCGGTTTCGACCTGCTTGCAGTTCTGTAGGACGAGCTTCTGCCACGCCTCGTCCGGCACTGGCTTCCCGTCGAACAGCGAGAAGATTATAGGCATGTGATGCCTCTGGAACCTCTCCTGCGCCTCGCGCGCGAAGCCGCCGCGGTTCGCCCCCCGCCGTTCGGAGACGAACGCCTTGACATGCGCGACAGCGGCCTCGGCCTCGCGCACGCCGCGGAACATCAAGCTGACGCCGGGCATCGACGCCTGCCAGCATTCCCAGTCGAAGTATCGCAGGAACATCTCTCGGTACCCACTGAACGACGGGCGTTCCCATTCTGTCCAGAGTCTGGCCAGCCTGGCGCTCGTGACGCCCTCCTTGAGGGCGTGAAGTGTAAGGTAGTTCTGCGTCTTGATCTTCGCCATGCGCTGCCCGCCGTCGATGCGGATGACATATCCCTCGATGTGCGGGTTGTTGCGTAGAGAAAGCAGGAGATGCTCGAAGTCGTCACGCGATCGGATCGGCATGAACTCCATGCACTGGAACCCGCCCGCTTCCGCCACCACCAGCACCTCGTCGGGGGTGTACAGCGTGATATCAGCCTCGTCCCAGCGGATTCCCCTCTCGTGCCGAACCCCGCCTATCATGGTGAGTCCGGGCTTGTCGTACCGCAGCACTATTTGCCTCTTCGGGGATGTCCACTCAAAGAGCAGCGAGTCGTCAGTGGCGAAACTCGGGTCAAGAAGCGTCGGGTTGTCCTTGCAGAAGCCGTCGATCTCGTCCGATCCCTCCCTGACCCCGAGCCACCCTCTTGTCCTGAACCTCACCTCACCGTCCTGGACGAAACGCACTAGCATGGAG
>VAPB010736761.1_pt1 | contig 10952 bp, 6 predicted proteins | sample 3395101 | NCBI WGS metagenome assembly VAPB01 (sample SAMN08290433, study PRJNA428436) | hydrothermal vent metagenome | isolation source: Deep-sea hydrothermal vent chimney | place: Indian Ocean: Southwest Indian Ridge | reverse complement strand
TGCGCAGAGCTTGAATAGCATCTTTAACTCGTTGAGGTGTAGTATCTGGCATTAGATATCTGAGGATTTGTTAGTTATGCTTATTCAAACTAGGCTGACAGAACAAATAAATCATATCATGAATTGAAATTTACTTAACAATTGTACTTTGCAGGCAGCAAGTTTGCTATTATTATAAAAACAGATCATGCTTATTGTCCTTTACAGGCTCCTTACAAAAAATACATTAACCCTGAGTTTATCATGATAAGAATTACGAATGTGAAACTAGCCTTTGACCACCCAGATCAGGCTCTGCTGGCTGAAGTATCAAAAGTACTGGCTACCTCAAAAGATAAAATAAGCGAACTCAGGATCCTAAAACGCAGTCTGGATGCCCGCAAAGGCAAACCGCTTTTAAGGGTATACAGTATATTGGTGAAGGTATCTGATGAAAAAGGAATACTTTCTAAAAATAAATCTAATCCGCGAGTTTCCAAGGCACCTGATTATCATTATCAAGCGCCATCGATAATAAATAAATCAAAGCATAATCCGATTGTTGTTGGAACAGGCCCAGCGGGCATATTTGCCGGGCTGATATTGGCCAAAGCCGGTCTTGAACCAATTTTGCTGGAGAGGGGGAAACCGGTTAAGGAAAGGGCAAAAGACACACTGAAATTTTGGCACGAGGGGGAATTGGATCCGGAATCAAATGTTCAATTTGGTGAGGGAGGAGCGGGAACGTTCTCAGATGGGAAATTGCAAACCCGGGTCAAGGACAAATTGCATAGAGATAAAAAAATTCTCCAGATACTGGTTGATGCGGGTGCTCCAAGGGAGATACTTTTTGAAAATAAGCCCCATATTGGCACAGCTAACCTGATCGGTGTAGTCAAGAATCTTCGCGAATATATAACTGAGTTAGGCGGAAGATATCTATTTGAAACCAGATTAGATGATTTGGGTCTTAATGGAAATTGTATTACTGGTGTCCAATTATCAAACGGAAGTGAATTAAAGACTGATTTCTTGATACTTGCGATAGGTCATAGCGCCAGAGATACCTATCAGATGCTGCACGAACGCGGGGTAAAAATATCTCCCAAACCATTTTCAGTTGGATTCCGAATTGAACATCCCCAGGAGCTGATCAATAGGAACCAGTATGGCAAACATTCTCACCATCCGGAACTGGGGGCGGCTGACTACCAGCTTGCTTATCACAGCTCGGACGGAAGGACTGTTTATAGTTTTTGTATGTGCCCGGGCGGCAGTGTAATTGCGGCAGCTTCAGAAGCAGGGCATTTGGTGACAAATGGGATGAGCCAATACGCCCGTGATGGAATAAATGCCAACAGCGCTATTGTCGTTGAAGTTCATCCATCAGACTTTGAAGATTATCCCCTGGCGGGGATCGACTTTCAGAGATATTGGGAGGGTGAAGCTTTTCTTGCAGGAGGAGAAAATTATTTTGCACCAACTCAATTAGTGGGTGATTTTATTTCCGGCAATCCTTCTTCATATCTGGGCGTTATACAACCTAGTTATCTACCCGGGATTAAGCTTAGCAATCTAAGGGATTTATTTCCGCCTTATATAATCAAGGCGATTCTGGAAGCATTACCTCATTTTAATCGTAGAATATCCGGGTTCAGCATGAACGATGCCGTTCTAACCGGGATAGAAACAAGAACTTCTGCTCCATTGAGAATTATCAGGGATGGTGGACATCAGAGTGTATCAATCCAGGGTTTATTCCCGGCCGGAGAAGGTTCGGGTTATGCCGGTGGAATTATGTCATCAGCTATTGATGGAATAAAAACCGCAGAGAGTGTAATCGAAAGAATCAATACACTTTAATATGAATATTGATCAGGAATTAATTTACTGGAAAACACTATGTATATAGACGGTTCAAATTTCAAGGATGAATTTGGTAGAACGCTGATGTTAAGGGGAGTAAATCTGGGCGGCAGCAGCAAAGTTCCCTATAAACCTGACGGTGCAACATACCTTTCTGATGATTTCTACAATCATCGGGATATATCTTTTATTGGACGACCGTTCCCGATTGATGAAGCTGAAGAACACTTTTCCAGACTCAAGTCGTGGGGATTTAATTTCCTTCGATTCCTTGTAACCTGGGAGGCCATTGAGCATGCTGGCCCTGGAATTTACGACCATGAATATCTGGAATATATCCGAACTGTTATCGAAAAAGCTGCTGAGTGCGATATCAATCTGTTCATTGATCCCCACCAAGATGTATGGAGCAGATTTTCAGGTGGAGATGGAGCTCCGGGATGGACGTTTGAATTGATCGGGATGGATATCACTAAATTCCAGGAAACCGGAGCTGCCTTTACGCATCAGGCACATGGCGAGCCGCTTCCCCAGATGATCTGGTCAACCAATGCCACCAAATTGGCGGCAGCTACTATGTTCACGTTATTTTTTGGCGGATCGGATTTTGCGCCATTTACAAAAATTGAGGGAGAATCTGTTGAGGAGTTTTTCCAAAGGCATTTTATCAATTCGATCCAAAAATTAGCTGAATACCTATCTGATCTACCTAATGTTGTTGGTTATGATTCCATGAACGAACCGGTTGAGGGATGGATTGGCATAAAGGATCTCAACCAACGATACACCACTGTAGAAAAAGGGTTTATCCCAACACCCTTTCAAGCTATGCAGCTGGGGTCAGGAATCCCTCACAAATTGAAAAAATGGGAGAGGGGTGTGTTTGGAGCAAAAATCGTTGGTCGGGAGGTAGTCAATCCTGATGGTATCTCAGTTTGGATGGATGGTTTTGACCCGATCTGGCAGGAAAATGGCGTTTGGAAAGTTATAAATCAAGAGCCTGTTCTGTTAAAGCCGGGGTATTTTGCTTATCGTCGGGGACAACTCATAGATTTCAATAGGGATTATTATGTCCCATTCAATAATGAATTTGCTGCTGCTATGAAGAAAATTCAACCCCGGACAATGATCTTTGTAGAAAAGGGATTTGGGCCAGATGGGCCGGCCTGGGGATCGAAAGATGCGAGGGATGTTGTTTATGCGCCGCATTGGTATGACCCGGTTGTGTTGGTGACGAAACGTTTCAACAGCTGGTTAAACTACGATCGCGGTCAAAGAAAATTAGTTTTGGGGGCTAGAAAAATAAAGCGCTCTTTTAAGGAGCAGCTTGCCAGACCGAAAATACATGCAAAAAAAATGATGGGAGATATCCCGGTTTTGATAGGAGAAGTTGGCATCGCGTATGACCTTGATGATAAATCTGCTTACAAAACTGGAGATTTTAGCGCTCAGATCAAGGCCTTTGATCGCACACTCACTGCCCTGGAAGATAATCTGCATCATTTCACCTTATGGAACTATACAGCAGACAATACCAATGCCCGGGGCGACAAGTGGAATGATGAAGACCTGTCAATTTTCAGCCGAGATCAACAATTAGATCCTAATGATATAAATTCAGGCGGGAGAGCATTACAAGCGATTATCAGACCATATCCCATGGCAATTTCTGGAGTACCCCAGCGAATAGAGTTCAATATTGATAATAAACATTTTATATTTGTCTTTAAACACGATCCAAAACTAGATGAACCAACCTTGATTTATATACCTGAATATCATTACAAGGATAATTTAATTATTGAGGTTTCAGATGGAACATATGAATTCCTACCTGGACAACAGGTTCTGAGGTATTTTCACAGCAATAGAACGGATACCCACGTCATAAAGTTTCTAAATAAAAAAAACTGAGCTAAATTGCTCAGTTTTTAATAACTCATCCTTATTATGATTTTTACGGATCTGCCTGTACAGTAGGTTCGTTCACAAAAAAGTCAATTGTAGATACCATTAATCTGATAAAAGTCTGGCTCTCATCTTTTCCAAGGTGTGTTACTAAACGGGCAAGATTCTCTGATTCGTCCTCTAATAAAGTTTCTGCAATTCTTTTTCCTTTTCCAGTCAAACTGATGAATACAAACCGTTTATCATCAGGTTTTTTGTGCCTTTTGATAAAACCACCGCTTTCAAGGGGGTTTAGGAGATGAGTTACAGCTGCCGGAGTGATATTAAGCAAATTGCTAATTGCAGAAGCAGCCAGGGCTTTATTACCATTACCGTTGCTAAGAGTTAAATATAATGTTCCAAGCAGCTCACTTTCGCTGGGTTTTAATTCCTGGATGGATTTATTTTCCCACTTCACGCGTGAAAACTGCTTCAGAACCTGGAACATTTCTTGAGAGAGATCACCAGTTTGTTTAATAGTCATAAGTAATCGGCAGGGAAATATCAAATTTAAGGGTAAATACCCCAATAGACTAATCATAATCAAAAAACAACACCCTGTACTTACATTACTGTTAATTGCATTTAAAGTCATTTAACTTGAATGATATATATAAGAACATTGCGCATAGGTAGTAAATGTTATTTGAACAATGACGAGAATAATGATTCATGGACCATTATTTTTTGAATTACTCTTGGAAGATTTTAAATGATTGAATGACGGGGTTTCTAATCGAGGTGAAACAACTCCATAATTTGATAGGTAAACAAGTTGTGGATTCGTCAAAGATAAAGAAACTGGATGCCTTTCGCTAGCAAAGGCATCCAGTTTCTTTTTAATAATTAACTATCAGGGGCAATTACACGAGCAAGGACCACCAGTAGCGGGGCAGGAATAAGCTCCACCAGCAGCAATACATTCCCGTTCACCCAGATCGCTTGAGCATTTGGGAAAAATACTGACTTTTTCGTTGATGTAGAAAGGCGGTGTGCACAAATTAACGAAAACTTTAAGCTCCTGGGATGTATTGATGAAATCCTCGGGGATTGCAAAATCACAATATAGCCTATCAGCAAATCCCTGGAAATTACATTTTGCTGCCTGGATATCCCCCAGATATGCTGTATAAACCCATTCATCAGGGTCAGCGGAGTCATATCCCGGGTATCCAGATGGCTTTTTGACATACATATTGAAGGTCAATAGATCAGGCCGCACACCAAAAGTCACCAGGGTCATTTCTTCCTGTTCAAATTGGCCGCAGCGATCTTCCTCCAACTCCTGGCTGTAATTTTGGATGTCTGCGACTACCACACATGCTGAGAATTCCGAGGTCTTGCCACCGGTTGATGCCGTCGCGGTAATATATTGTCCTGCAGTTACTCCGGAAGCGAAACTGGTTAGAAAACTAACGTTGCCTGAACCATCCGTTATTTCGTTGGTGGAACCGATGTAAGATTTCCCCTCACCGTGACCGCTTGGTGAATCGCAAACATCATTGGCATAAAAATGGATGAAAAAACTAGTGTTAGGGAGTCCGTCTACGATCTCCCCGGTTATTGCAAGTAAAGCAGGCGCCGCTGTAGCGGAATTCAAAACGGGAAAGTTCATCATGTCGTTGGGTCCGAGGTCAATATCACCAGGATCATTGGGGGAGAACCATAAACCCTGACTGGTTGCTAGGTCAATACCGCTTTCGTCATTGGAATGGATCGAGTTATGAGAGATGAAGATTTTACTAGCATCCATACCCTTAACCAGGATTCCATCTTTGCCGTTGAAGGCGATCAAATTGGCTTTTTGATAGGATCCGCCGATGAGAATTTCTGTAGAACCGACTGTAACGAAAACTCCGTGGCCCCCATTGCCTAAATCTGCAGTACCGGATACATCTGTCCCAATAAAATTACCGGCTATCTGGTTCTGGGTTCCTCTCATAGATATGCCATTATTCGCATTCCCGCTGATCAAATTCCTTTCGGCGATATCTGAATTTCCATCTCCGTCAGTTCCTATCTGGTTGTGAGAAGTATCCTCGTACACCGTAATACCTGCAAAATTTCCAAGGGCTGAACTTCCAGAAATATCTGTACCAATTTTATTGCCGGCTACGATATTAAGATACGTGTTTGGTCCACTGAGAGTTATGCCAAGTCTCGCATTCCCGCTGATCAAATTTCCCTCTGCAGAGTCATTTGAACCATCACTGTTAGTCCCTATCACATTGCCAACGGCGCCAGCAAAAAGATGAACTGCCCCTTTGAGCTCATACCAGGCGTGCATGTTGGGAATGGCTGCCGTCCCGGTTATGTCCGTTCCGATCCAATTGCCAGCAACTGTATTATAGGCGCCACCTAACCCAATCCCAAGAAATCCATTGCCGCTGATCAGATTGCCTTCGACAACGTCTGCAACGCCGTCTCCATCAGTGCCAATAAGATTATCTCTTGCGCTGCTGTTGAGTGTAATTCCGTGTTGCAAATTCCCGAGTCCTGAATTGCCTGTCGCGTCTGTTCCGATGTAATTTCCAGCTACAATGTTGTTATCCCCGTCGATGCTGATACCCGCACTGCCGTTCATTCCCAATCCGTTTCCGCTGATAATATTACGTTCCGCAGCGTCGGCGACTCCGTCGCCGTCGGTGCCGATCAAGTTGTTGTTTCCATCTACATTAATTGTGATGCCGTCATAGAAATTGCCGATGGCATTCATTCCGGTTTTATCAACACCGATATAATTTCCAGCGACAATACAGTTAAAGGATGCTAAAAAGATCCCAACATTGTGATTACCGCTGATGACATTGGCTTCGAGTGCATCAGATACACCGTCGCCATTTGTGCCAATTAGATTTAGATCTCCCCCTACTGTGATTCCAACACCGCCATTACCAATAGCAGCCGTGCCATCAAAGTTAGTTCCAATATAATTTCCTGCTACGACATTCTTGATGGAGTTAGTTGAGTAGATTCTGATGCCGGCGTCTTCGTTACCGCTGATCAGGTTGCCTTCAATTGCATCAGCTACGCCATCCCCGTTTGTGCCAATAATGTTTGAACTTGAGCCACTTGTTATATAAACTCCAATTCGGTTGGGCATTGCTGTTGTGCCGTTTAGGTTTGTGCCAATAATGTTACCGGCAATTACGTTATGATCCCCTCCGATAATTATTCCATCAAAGGTGCTGTTGCTGATTACATTAGGGAGGCCTTCTCCTGAGGGGGCGATCCCGATTACGTTATTTGAGCTGGATAATCTAATTCCTTCGGAATTTCCAAGAGGACTGTTCCCATTTTGTGAGGTTCCGATCAGGTTTCCGGTTATGTGGTTGTTACCTCCCGCACCAATACTTACACCAACCCCGTAATTACTAGCAATCCAATTCCAGCCCTGTTCGACACCAGTTCCGGTTATAGTGCCTATCAGGTTGGCGTGAGCTCCTCCCCCAATAGACACAGCAATGATTTCATTGAACCTGAAATAATTTCCGGCGACAGTATTATTAAATGCGTTTTGTCCAAAAATTTGCAATCCTGTGCCATTATTACTTATCCTATTGATCTGGCTTCCGTCGCCCTGGTCGGTTGGTAATAGACCTATCTTGTTATAACTTGCAGTGCCGTTAAATGCAGCAATGTAGATACCCCTGGCAAAATTCTGGACAGACAAGCCCTGGATAATGTTGTAACTCGAATTCTGAATATATATACCATTTGTACAGTTTTCCCCGCATAAGGTTCCATCTATGGTAATTACTCCCTCGCCGATGATATGGGTGTTGCTGGCTGTGAGTGTTGGGAGGTCGGAGGCGGGATTTATTTGGGTGACATTTTCGAATGTGATCAAGCTCTCATCATCCGAAACGTTAGCCTCCCTTATGGCTGCACGCAGTGTGCATTCGTTATTGACAGTTTCGCATATTCCATCGCCTGGATAAATATCAGGTTCATCCCCGGATGAATTCACGATAAATTCGGGACCGGGAACACAAGCAGAAACCAGTAAACAAATACCAAAAAGGAATAAGACTGTTATTGATTTTTTCATTTTTTCTCCTATTTCTAATATTAGTCAGTCAACCATTTCTGGGCATAACAGCAAACTCGTTTGATTCTTATCGATACTATAGCGAAGGTTATATTTACTTCGCAGCTATTTAACTAACGAAAAAAAATATAAAAAAGTTACAAAGGAGGGAAATTACGGTTAGTTAGCCAATATAAATATCAAACTCTTCTCATTTTACGCTTATTTTATATAAATTTTTATACAAACTTGGATTATGCCATTATTTGGGCAGAAGATTATTGAAAAAAGAAAAAGGAATTTAGCCAATATTAACGAAAATAACTCTCAAGCGGGATCCTGGGCGTTATAAGTACCCCCACTGTGACTCGAACACAGGTCTTCGCCTCCGGAGGGCGACACTCTATCCACTGAGCTATGGGGGCTCGTGGAATATTCTAACAGATGCCCCCCAACAGGACAAGATAAGGGTTTTGTTGATAGTTAACTTTGTGAGCAGAACGAAGATTTCCAGGTCCTGATAACGAAATCTGATCAATCATCATCATCGTTATGTTTACGGCCATCCCAATGGCAGCGGACGCAGTTGATAATTTTAGCTAGAGTAGGGAATAGGGTGTTTCCCGATAATAAGCTGAGTTGTCCATCAGCAGCTGAATGTAGTCAACTTGCTTGGAACCGAATCGGTCTGCCAGGTCAGTCAAGGAAAAACCTTTCTCGAGGGACCATAAAATTTGATCAGCGATTTCAAATGATCCAAGCAGTTTTCCCTTGTCGTCCAATCCTGGCAAAATATCTGGATCAGCTTTTTTCTTCAAAATTTCTTGAGGAACTCCAAGGTGTTCAGCCAGAGGAATAAGCTGACTGCGATACAGGTGCAGCAGCGGCATCACATCGGCGCAATGGTCGCAGCCCCACTGTGTAAAGGTGCCTGTCATCCATTCGGTTCTATTGGCGGCACCGATCACCATTCCATTCGAGCGTTCAGCTTCTTTGTATAAAACAACTGACCGAATTCGATGTTTGGCGCAGACATAGGCGTTGCTTTTAGCAATCCAGGGTCCACCGCTGGCATCCAGGCGGACTGATAGAAATTCCCCCTCAGGCGATGACAGGAATTCCTTTTTGCCATATTCAATTAACCGGGTTCTCAAACGACGACCTGGAATCAAAGACAGGGGCAATAGCCTGTATATCCCTAATCTTCTTAAAGCTGGAGATATATTGATTATCTTGAGATCAATTCTGAGAAGTCTAGCCAGTAACAGAGCGTGTTGGCGGTGGATAGGTTTGCTGTCCCGCTCGGGCATATATATCAACTTCACGGAATCACTTCCCAAAGCCTTAACTGCCAACAAAGAGGTCAAGGAGGAATCAAGGCCTCCGCTTAATCCAATGATCGCTTTCCGGCGATTAAGTTGGGTGAACTTATTTTGAATGAAAACGGTGATTTCTTCTGCAGCAGAGGAGGGGGTGAGGTCGAGGGGATTTTCGGGCCACTTCATAAAGACTGCCTTTGAAAATATGAGAGAATATCAGATTGTCTTTGAAAGATCAGCTAATTCAGAACGCAAGCGTTGAATTTCAAACGCTGAGTCAAGTTCATCGCCATGCCTGGTAAATTGATGTTTTTTATGCATCAAGTCTCCGCATTTTTGATAGAATTTGCGAATTTGTTTTGAGTTTCCACTTAAACAGGTTTTAAATATAACCTGGCTCTGTTTCCAGGCGGAACAGGCAACCTGATATTGCTCCGGAGAAATTACCTGGCCCAGAACTTCCTGAGATAAATATTCTTTCATCCAGCGCTGTTCCCGATTTATCAAAAGCATGATCAGTACCAGGAGGCTGATATATCCGGACCAATCCCAAATAGATGTGAATACGATTCCTTGTGTGCTGTTTAACAGGATCGAGAATAAGTTATGCAGGAAGTGAAAAAGAATCGCTGCCATCCAACCGGCCACGGGCAGCAACCATTTCCCTATCTGCTTTCTGGACTGCCTTGACAGTGCAAAACCCAAGCCAATAAATGCCGTATAAAAGGGATGCTGCCAGCCAACAATAACAACCCGGATAATAGCTAGATCCACCAATCCTTGCCAACCGCTTTGCAGGTAACCCAACTGATGGATATACCAGATATTTTCAGTAGCTGCAAAGCCCAGGGCTGTAATTCCTCCATAGATCAAACCGTCAAGAGGAGAGTCAAATTCTGATTTGTATAATATATAGATGAATAGAACAGCTGCTCCCTTTAGGGATTCTTCCACAATTGGAGCGACCATTGTGGATACTGTTAATTGGGTTGCAAAATCTGATTGTGTGATCAGGTATATACCCATACTGCTAAGGGAATTGATGAGGAATGCGAAACCAGCAGCGACTACCGCTCCCCAGCTGAAAACTACAGCTAAAAGCGGCAAGGGTTCTTTTTCGTATCGATCAAGGTAATATAGAAACCAGGCAAAAAACAACATGGGTAGAATTCCAAAGAGTATGGAAATCATCAAACCCATGCTTATAACACTTCCCTGATAATGATCCCTGTGCGGCAGATTCTTGCCTGGGTAGGGGATATATCCAGGGCTGCCAGAACTTCATCAGGCCTGCCTGTGGCTCCTGGCAGAATGCTGAGGGTCATATGCACTTGTTGATCGTTTTTGCTCAGCGACAGATTCTTGATCAGCGGCCGTAAATCGTATTCTTTTTCTTTTCTTGTCCTTGGCAGTGCTTTTGATTGTAGTAATCCAGCGATTTTCCGGGTTAATTCAGGTGGAGTGCCAGATATTTCAGCCTCATAAGTAGCTGCCTGAACCAGAGAGGGGAGTTTCGGGCCATGAATATCTTTAATTTCCAGGATCTCACCTATGAGGATTCCAGGTGGTACAGCTCCGGATAAATGCTTGAATAGGCGATCACTGGAAATAGTTTCTGATAACCAGAAATCTCCGATTTCACCTGTGCTGGTATATCCTAACGGGAGCGGAGCTGCTAAATTTAAGACAGGTCTGGGAGAAAAACCCTCGCTGTAAGCCAACGGCAAATCAGCTCGACGGAAGGTTCTTTCCCAGGTCAGAATTAGGTCCAGATGGCCGGTAAATCGCATCTGGACGGTTTTTGAGAATCT
>VAPB011033380.1_pt1 | contig 10962 bp, 7 predicted proteins | sample 3395101 | NCBI WGS metagenome assembly VAPB01 (sample SAMN08290433, study PRJNA428436) | hydrothermal vent metagenome | isolation source: Deep-sea hydrothermal vent chimney | place: Indian Ocean: Southwest Indian Ridge | reverse complement strand
GGGCGGCCGGGGCACTATTAGGCTGTCGAAGGTCGAGTGCGTTTTGGTGACAGGGATGTCCCAAAACGCATCACGAGATCGAAGACTCGCTTGCATTTCTCGGCATTCCGCAGTCTCAGCGAGATTATTATCGCCTTTTTCCAGAGATCGAGTCCTCACTCCCCTTTAAGCGTCAGTTTGTTCTATAAATTCTTGAGCCTTAGAGATATCGCCTGCAACTTCGCGCAGCAGTAAGAATGGGGCATCAGTACCCGGCAATATTCGAGATTATTACTCATTACTAAACTACTGCCCCATGAAAAACGGTGAAACATCGGTCAACATATTTTACAGGCATCTCGATGCACCCGGATAACCGGGTCTCGGGCGCGGTTACGCCAGAATTAACTGATGCCGCGTTGTAATGCGATATCTATATTGTTTTGTAATTATTTTTTTAAATTTTTTAGATCCTGTTACCGAATCCTGGTCAGGCAGCAGTCTTCAAATACACCAAACATAGACACCCGGCAAACGTCAACATTCTTTACAACCATCACACCATGGCAGCATGGAGATACACGAGACTCATTGTATCCCATTGTTTATATTAAATATAATAGTATTGGCCCGGCTATTGCTTTATAAAAGACACAAAGTCGCGCAAATAAACTACATCACAAACACAAAGGCACAGGAGAAGACTGTCATGAAGAAGACAAGATTATTACCCCTAACTGCTGCGATTGCCGCAATCGGGCTGGGAGCTGCATCAGGAGGCGCGCTAGCAGACGCATATTTTATCGCCTACCAGAACGTCCAGAATGGCAGTATCGCATTCAGTGGACAGGGACAGGTCGTCACCGGTAACGGACTCAATTCATCTGATACCAGTGCATCCCTTACCGGGTTTGCGTCTGATGGCGATTCGGATGTGCAACCGCGTGGTGTACTGGCGGACGCTAACCCAGCAGAAATCGGGGTTAATCGTACTAACAACGTGTTTAACAGCTTCGTGGTTGGTGGGACTACGACGAGTTTTGCTACTGCTGATGCCGCTATCCTTAGTGAACAGCTGGTAGGCCCGGGCACTGATGCCTTATCTGCCGCCAACATCGCTGAAGGCTATGTAGCGGGAAATACTCTTGCAAGCGCGTTGGGCTCGAACGTGTCAAACACCGCGTTTAGGGTAAATTTCGTTGTTTCAGGAAGCCAGGTGGATTTGGCCTTTTCGTTTGATAATGATCCCTATATAGAGATCTTTACTGACGCACAAGGTCAGACAGCCACTGCTACCCTTGAAGCGGTATTTACCCTGACGAACTCCGGTACCGGGGACGTAATAACCTGGAGACCAAATGGATTTTTAAACGCTGGTGACCCTGATATTGCTAATGCAGGCGGTGGGTTCACTGGCACTACTGCAACAGAATCAACCGATGATGCCGATCTCAACACGTCACTTAGTACTGGCTTCTCGAATACAGGTCCGCTCGATGGTCCAATCGGCAGTGGCGGTGCGGCCACGAGAGCCCTCTTGGGAGCTGGTGGGGCGGCTTTGCTGGCCAATAGCTCATCATCTTTCTTAATAAATATCAATGCACTAAATCTTGGAGAATATTCTCTTGCCCTGTCAATGACTGAGAAAGGTAACGCCAGCAATGCGGTGGTACCCGAACCATCAATCGTTGGCTTGATGGGGATAGGACTGTTGGGCATAGGTATTGGAAAATACCGGCGTAAAAAAGCAAACAGCTAAGTTTCCAATTACAGCTGAATTAACAAGGGGACTTTATGTCCCCTTGTTTCTTTTCTATCCCCTTCTATTTTGAAACATGAGGCAGGTAAGCCCAGGCACGGTTTGGAACTGCTTGTCGTCACTCAAGAAAGGCTGTCAGGGGCATGCGCACTGCCGTATCCTTCATGCGCCACCCGATTCCCAGCCGAAACAGCATCACCCCCGTCCTTCCACCCAGTAAATCTCCAAGCTTCGAACTAATTTCCTCCAGCAACGGGAGGTGCTGAGGCAGGAACTCGACCATCCCCTCCTCCCTGTAACGCTGATATAGAAACAGAACCACCGTCATAGGATGGATGCAAAGCTCCTGTTCCTCGGCCGCTACCCACAACCGCTCCACCTGCTCGCCAGCACGGATCCATGCCCGGCGGTTATCCTCACCGACGGTCACCAGCACCAGCGCACCGGCGGCCAGGGCGAGAAACCGGGACTGGTTGGCCAATGCGCGGTCGATGCCGTACTTTTGCAATCGCCGCATACGCTCCCAGGGCTGCAGAAACCTCATAATGGAGACCGCCGCCGGCCCCGCACCCAGCCTATCGATCTCAAGACCGAGGCGCCGTTCCCGGGCCTGCTCCCGGCTGAAGAGAATACTGTTAAACAGTTCTTCATGAATGACAGGGTGAGAGTAACGGATTCGATCCGCCAGATAGATCAGCCTGGCCCACTGCCGGATATCCTGGCGGCGGTCGATAATATTAACTTCCACCCCTTCGACCGGGTCGGCAAGGATCGCCGCCAGTTTTTTCTGCGCGGGCCGCACCGGCAGAAAGGGCCGACGGTTGACGGTCCGCCGCAGCATGGCTGCCACCCGCGAATGGGCAATCGAGACCTGTTGAGGGCCGGAATTTACCCTAACCACGGCTTCCGGACCTTCGACCTGATTGTCCTCGCGATAGGAAACCTCAATAGCCAACCCATCGCCGGCCGCCTGAATACGCATATTCTCCAGTAACGCCCCCACCGAGACCATTGTACCCCGCCCTTCGTAGTCGAAAAAGCTTTTAGCACGCTCATCGACGGTGTATACACTGACCACCTCCGATCCCTGCACCTGAAAGCGCCAGGGCTGGCAATTATCCCCCGACGGAGCCCGGATCGCCGCTTCGATCAGACGCCGAATTTCGGAATCCTGTTCCAATGGACTTTTTCCCTGCATGCCTCGCCTCCCGGTTACCAAATTGTGCAGGCACCCAATCCACGGGGCACCGACAAAATTAAAATCATGAACTACCCACGCCTGGATTCCAATGTTAATTTTTTAAACTTGACAGAACAGCCCTTGCCCCTGAATACTTCCCGCGCAGGGAAGCAATGGGATACACACATGGATCCAACACTCACAATGCCCAGACATTTCCACCGTTCGATTCCCTATTCAATAAATAGGGGACCTGGGTATCCAAATTCTACAGACCCCGCGCTCGGCAAACACACCAACAGGCGTCCATGATGAAGGATGAATTGACCTACGATCAACTGGTTCTGATAGCAGGTGGACACACGGCATTCCAGCTGCTCTGGGCTGCCATTGAACTTGGCGTCTTCGCCTTTATTTCCCGCCAGCCGGGTGCAACCGACAGCGAGATTGCCGAAGAGGCTGGATTGCAGACGCAACCCGCACGAATCCTCCTCACCGGGCTCACAGCTCTGAAGCTGATACTAAAAGAGGAAGACAGCTACCGAAACAGTAAACTAGTAGAACAACTGCTTTCCCCGGGTAGCCCGGAGAATAGGATTGATGTGCTGGGTTGGCAGCGTTACATCGTCTATCCCGGTGAGATCGATTTTGTCGAGTCGCTGAGACAAAACCGACACGTTGGCCTGTCCCGCTTTCCAGGAAAGGAGGGTACGCTCTACGAACGACTAAGTCATGATCCGACCCTGGAAAAGGTCTTTCAGGATGCCATGAGTTCCCTGTCCCGCTCGGCCAATGCCATGCTGGCGAGTTTGGTCGACTTCAGCGGGGTCCATCACCTGGTGGATGCCGGTGGCGGGGACGGAACCAACGCCATCACCCTGGCGAAGGCACAGCAGGCACTCAAGGTTACGGTGTTCGATTCTCCCACTGTCTGCGAACGGGCTGCCACGAATATCGAACAGGCTGGACTCGTCGATCGCATCGATACGCATGCCGGTAATTTCTTTGTGGATGATTTTCCCGAAGGGGCTGACTGCATCCTGTTTTCTCACATCCTGACCATCTGGTCACGGGAACACAACATCGCGCTGCTTAAGCGCGCCCACGAGGCACTGCCGGATGGTGGCCGGGTCATGATCTTCAACATGATGGGCCACGATACCGGGGACGGCCCCCTGGTGACTGCGCTGGGCTCGCCCTACTTCCTCACTATCGCCAGCGGCGAAGGCATGATGTATTCCTGGCAAGAGTACGAAGAATTTCTGGCCAGCGCAGGATTCCGACAGTCAGAACGACTGGAACTGCCGAAGGATCACGGGGTCCTGGTCGGCATCCGGTAGTATATCCGTGTTTTCTACCCTCAAGCCATTCCGTGTTTCTACGGAAAATTATTCAAATCTGACAGAACATCTATGAGCACGTCCTCCACCGCACCTCCCTTCGACTACGATCTTGCCTTTTCCCGAAACCTGGGACTGGTGCAACCCGAGGAACAGGAGAAACTCAGAAAGGCCCGGATTGCGGTCGCCGGACTGGGCGCCGTCGGTGGCATGCACCTGGTCACTCTGGCGCGCATGGGTATCGGGCATTTTCATATCGCCGATCTCGACACTTACGAACTGGTGAACTTCAACCGCCAAGTAGGCGCCAACATGCAGACACTTGGACAGCAGAAGGTCGGGGTCATGAAGGAAATGGTCGCCGGGATCAATCCCTCAGCAACAGTAACCGGCTTTGAGAGTGGCATTCAAACAGACAACATCGATCAGTTTCTTGATGGTGTTGATGTTGCTGTCGACGGTCTGGACTATTTTGCCGTTGAGGCGCGAGACCTCTTCTACCGTACTGCGTACGCCCGGAACATTCCGGTTGTCGCTGCTGGCCCCTTGGGCTGCTCGACCGCACTGTTGGTGTTTGTCCCTGGCGGCATGACCTGGCAGGAATATTTCGCTATGGGCCTGGCAAAAACTCCGGAAGAACGGTTTGTGTTGTTTGCCATCGGCACGGCACCCCTCGGTTCCCATTTCTCCTACATCGACACGACCTATGTCAATCTCCGGGAACAACGCGGACCCTCGCTGGCCCTTGCCGTTCAACTGTGCGCCGGTGTGGTCGCGGCGGAGGTCCTGAAGCTGCTCCTCAAGCGAGGGCCAATCTATCCCGCGCCCTGCTACCAGCAGTTCGATGCGTACAAGTGCAAGTATGGGAAAGGCAAATTGAGATGGGGAAACCGGGGGCCGGTCCAGCGCCTGAAATTTGAAATTGTCAAACGCCGGCTATCAAGACATCTGGCGGCCGAGAATAGAACATAATTTCCACACGCCACCTCCCACCGCCAATAGAATCAGCCCAACCACTGGTTCAGGAGGTTTCCAAATCGCTCCACGGCATTGTACTGATGGAACTCTTCCGCCAGCACTTCGGCCGCACGGCGGTATGACTCGTCACCCAGCAGGGTCACGATAGCGGTTCGTATGGCTTTTTCCGGAGCGCGGTCAGCGCGCAGTCCGATTCCGGCGCCAGCCTCCTGCACATAGCGCATGGTCAGGTACTGATCCATGTTGGTAGGCAGCCCCAGAACCGGGATCCCTGCGTTCAGGGCTTGATAGGCGGTCCCACTACCCCCGTTGCAGATCACCAGCGCTGATCGTTTAGCTGCCTCCTCACCGGGCAGGAAATCGGCAGCCCAAACGTAGTCTGGTAGTGAATCCAATTGTGCCCGCCCTGCCGTGGCCACGATGACATTCACCGGAAGGTCGTCCAATGCCCGATATATTCGCGATAGCAACTCCACACGTCCCGAGGATCCAAAAGTGACATAGACCAGGGGGCGGTCACCGGGCACCTCATCCCACCATTCGGGCAAGGTCGACTGCGGTGACCAGAGAACCGGTCCAATATAGTGGTGATTTGCCGCCAGATCGTAAGTGGGCACCAGACCGGGAACATCCGCATACAGCGTGTAGTCTGCATCTGTATAAGTATGACAAACGTCCGGGAACGCTGCCAGGCCCTTCTCACGCCTGAGTCGGTTCAACGGTCGGGCGTGCAAAGCAAATGCCACCGGTTGTACCGTCTGGAATATCAGGTCACTCAGCGTTACTCCCAGGAACCGCACCATCGGCAGATCCGGTAACGGATAGCGCCCCCGGGCATAGGGACTCCAGTGGGCGTTATTGATCGATGCATACGGGACCCCGGCAAGTGGCGCACTGACCGCTAGAGACAAGCGGAAATCCCCCACCACTAAATCAGGTTGCAACTGATCGAGAAGCGCCTGTTCCTCCTCTGCATAAGCGGCAAGGGTCCGGTAATCGAATAACGGTGCCCCCCTGGCCAGCGAGCGAAAGAAACGCTCTGTAGGAATACTCTCTATGGTCCAGCGCCTGAATGATTCTCCCTCAAAGACAAACAGGAAGCGATCCGCGCAGGCGAAATGAACTTCATAGTGTGCCGGATCAAGCGATCGGGCCAGGACCAGGGGTCGGGTAACATGAGCCAGGGTCGCCGACTCGGCGATGAATAGTACTCGTTTGCGCCGGTTCATACCGGACGGAAACTAACCCAGCCGGGTAGCTCGTATCGCTGGAAATCATCCATGCACGCTGCTCTCCAAAAATATTGTAAACAATACTTGCAGAGGTAAATTCATTCGCGATTAATGGCTGTCGCTACTGCCTGTTTCGCAAATGAATCCCATTCTACCCATGTGAACTTGGGCCCTTTGATTCTGTGCCGCTTATTCTATTCACCCTTCAATCGACTGCAAAAGAGCCTCTGCGTCCTTGCGGCGCTCAAACGGCTGGTCTTGACCCAATATCTGATTGAGGATCTTGCGTGCTTCGGACGTGTCACCGTTGCGCACCAGCGCCAGCGCCAGCTGGTAGCGGGTATCCAGATTTCCGGGCATCTTCTCCGAAGCAGTTCTCAACAATCCAAGGGCACGCTGCGGCTGCCCCTGTTTGAGCAACAGTGCTCCGAGCGTATCCATAACATTCGGGGATTCCGGGGTCAGGCCGTAAGCCCGCTCGGCATACTTGAGCGCCGCTGAAGGATCCTCTTTGCGCAGCAGCCACGCGAGGTTATTGAGTGCCATCGCATGATTAGGCGCCAGCTCGACGACTCTTGAGAAGGCCTCTCGGGCCAGATCATTGCGGCCCTGTAATAAGTAAGCGTTGGCCAGATTGAACTGCACAACTATATCCTCAGGATGCGTCGACAGCCATTCCTTCAGGACAGCAATAGTGCCCTCCTGGTCCCCCTGTTGTCCCAGGGATGCGGCCAGATACAAGGTCACCTCCTGGCTGGGTTGCTGCTTCAACGTTTCCTGGTAAGCCGCGATGGCCTCTGCGAGACGTCCCTGCCGCATGGCAAGCCATCCCTTCAGCGTAGTGACTTCCGGGTGGCCGGGATAAGCCTTAACCAGTTCCTGTAGTAACTGGTTGGCTGCTTCGGGCTGGTTATTCTCCATTAAAAGACGGGTCATCGCGACCTTTGCCGGCATAAAGTCGGGCTTTAACTCCAGCGCCTTCTCCAATTCGGTGCGGACTGCGCTCGACCGGCCCAGTTCGGCATAGGCCTTCGCGAGTAAGTAATGGGCACGCGCCGAGCCTGGCACCTGGTCGACAAGCTTCTTGAAGGTTATGGCGGCATTATCCTGCTCCTGCAAGGCAAGTTGGGCCTCTCCAACAAGCCCCAGTACAGAGGGATGCGTCGAATACGCCTCGGGTATTTCTCGCATGAGCCCAAGAACCCGGGATGGCTTCCCCGTATGCAGATACATAGTTCCAAGCTGAACCCGGGGTTGCAGGGCTGTCGGATTTTCCTCGATTGCATACTCCAAATGCGCGATGGCCGCACTAATCCGGCCCTGGCGTTTATCGATCCGCGCCAAGGCCAGAAGACTGGATAGATTCCCGGGGCGATGCTTTAGAACCCCCTCATACAGCGTTCGTGCCTTCTCTAAATCTCCGCTCTGGATTTCGAGGTTTGCCAGGTAGTTGGAAGCAACTGGGTTCCCGGGATCCTTGGTCAGCGCGGTGGCAAACGACTCGCGGGCAGCGGCCACGTCGTTACGGGCAAGAAAAACGCTCGCTATGAGATTATAAGATTTCGGATTATCAGGGTACTTGTCGCGAAACTGTTCTGCTGCCATCAGCGCCTCATCTAATTTCTTCGCCCGCAGGTAAGCGAGAATCAAATAGATATCAGCCTCCTGGGCCTGCGGGTCCAGCCTGATTGCTTCCTCAAATGCCGCCACACCCTGCTGACTGGAATCTTCCATCATATAGCTGACCCCCATCTTCATATAGGCGTCAGCTGAATCAGGCAACTCGCTGATCAGTTTCTGCAGGTACTCGGTACTCTTCTGGGTTTTGCCATTGCGCAGTTCCACCTCTGCCAGGAGTTTCAGTGCATCCGTGTCCTTGGAATTTCTTGCCAGCACGGGCAGCAGGGCTGATTTAGCCCCCTCGAAATCACCAAGTTGTAGCCGTGTGGCGCCAAGCAATTTTCTAACCGGTTCGTAACCCGGATAAGCCGTCAGGAATCTTTGCCCGTACATTTCGGCCTGCTGCAAGTTATTCTGCATGTAATGCGTGACCGCTAAATAATATACGGCAGGCGAAGAGTCGGGGAGACCCGAAACCGCAACTTCAAATTTTTGCTGAGCCTCGGCATAGTTCTTTCTGTGGTACTCCAGCAGACCTTCAGCATAAGCAACCATCGGATTGTCAGGCACCTGCTTCTTCAACTTGGAGATATCGCTATCGGCACCTGCCTCATCACCCAACTGGATGCGCATAAGTGAGCGATTAAGCAGATTCATGTCGCCGATGGCCTGCGGCTCGATGGCCTTGCTATACGCCGCCTCCGCCCCCTGTGCATTGCCCTCTGCCCGCTCGATGTCTCCCAAGAGACTCCATGCCTGTTTAAAGTCCGGATGGGCCTTCTGGACCTGACCGAGTAACAGACGCGCCTGATCAATCTCCCCTTCCGAGGCTGACAGTCGTGCCTTGCCGGTTACCCCTCCGGGGGAATCACCCTGCAGTGACAACGCTTTGTTATAGGCCAGATCCGCCGCATCCTTCTGGCCCAGGATAAAATATGCATCTCCGTAGATTGCCCAGAGCTCCGCGCTATCTTCCTTCGGCATGCCACTTACATCGGGCTGTGTTGCAACCAGCGCCTCAAACTTCTTCTGTTTTAACAACGCCCAGGCCAGTGGGACGGCCGCCGCCTGCGCCGCCATGCCTAACTCTACCGCTCGGCGCAACTCCTTCTCGGCAGATGCACCGTCACCTATATCGAGATAGATCAATCCCAACAACCAACGCGCCTTAAGGTTGTCCGGCGCTTCTTGCAATGCATTCTTGAGTTCGATAATGGCTGCGCGGAGTTCCTTCTGATCGTAATAGTCATTGGCACGGGCAACATGTTCTTCGGGCGTTAGTCCAAGACCCCCATCACATCCAGCGGGTATCAAGAAAACCAAAAAAATCAGGAGCGGCAGAAAAATACTGGCCTTTTCATATAACATGAATTACCTCAGGGAAAAGTAAAGTTCGTGTTGCTAACAAACTCCACCGACCATCTATAGCGGAATCTATGGCACAACTTTGAAAGCGTTATAGGCAGCATTGTACGAAAATATGGAGCGGAATTGGTGTAGTTATTGTGAAGATTCTACGGGACAGCTTTTCCAATGATCGAGCACTGTGTTGAATCACCTTTAGCCAGCATAACATGGAATATTATTATCTTTAAGATTTAACAGGTTAGGGCCACACTTATGAAAACAAGGTGTCAATTACAAGCCTCTTCCCAAACACGCCACCATACCTGACAGGCATACTGACGAGGCGAATATATTGGCAATGTCCTCGTTAACTGTGGAACCTAAATAGTCGGCCCTTAAAAACCCAATAACCCACTGATAATAAATAATAACTTACTGAGAAGGGTGGCCAGGTCGACCGGATAAGTTACAATACACGCACAGTTTCCGGTCGAGCGAGACTGGAAGGTCTTCTTTTTGCTCTACGAACAGGAAAGATTATGGCTGCGAATCTGGCTCCGAGTGGTCCGCCTTCAGCGAGGAATCAGCAATCTGTGTCTCGGCGTGTTCGAGCAGGTCCACGGTTCGCTTGAAAAACTGCGCCGCTTGCGCTCCCGCTACTAGTCGGCGGTCAAAGGTCAGTGTCAGAGTGAACGTCGGGCAGGCAACAATCTCCTCTCCTTTGACAACTGGCCGGCGCTTGACCAGACCAAACGAGATACCCAAGGGCCATGCCCAGGTGCCGATGACGCTGTCCACGCCGTACTTGGCCGGGGAGCTGATTAGTACCGCTCCTCCACGGTACTTGACCCACATACTGGGCAAAAAACATGGCATACGAATCAATCGATGGGATAACCAGCGGGGCAGCCGGGTGATTGTGCGCGAGAATTCTCGCCACTGCTTGTTGGTTTTCACATCAGACAATGACAATTGTCGCAGCCAGCGGGCAACCTCCACCAAGGAGAGCTGATCAGCTCCCCGAAGAATGTCTGCAAATGCCACGGCTTCCATCCCCGGCTGGATGCGTTCAGCAGCAACAGTGATATCACAATGCTTGAATCGTTGTACACGTGGACGAAAGAAAGGTAGCCAGGGCCGACGATATACGCGACCGTTCATGTAGGAGTGTTCGCGCAGGGCGAGGGCGACTGCCTTGGCAACGAATGCCGTATACGTGGGTCGGGTATCCACCGCTGCAGCACGAACACGCTCTACTTCACTCAAGTCTACCTCCGCGAGAAACGTCACACCAATTATCTTAGGGACTTCATACTCGACGAGGGATGTGTTGGCATCAAATAATTTGTTCGGACGAGCTACATCGTAGGTAGAAGAGGCAAAAAGCTTCGTCATGGTTCAGTTCTCCTGGCTAGAAACTTTAATTGGTCTACGCGGGTTCGTGTGGGTGAAAAACAGCAATGAGTTGATGCATTACCCTGAAATAGTAGTAGATTTACCCACACTGTAACAGAAGAAAACGGTTTC
>VAPB010583464.1_pt1 | contig 10970 bp, 11 predicted proteins | sample 3395101 | NCBI WGS metagenome assembly VAPB01 (sample SAMN08290433, study PRJNA428436) | hydrothermal vent metagenome | isolation source: Deep-sea hydrothermal vent chimney | place: Indian Ocean: Southwest Indian Ridge | reverse complement strand
GTGGTTTGATTTTACGGCGAAAGGGGTACCACAACCAACCTATGATCGGTATGCTGCCGTACATGGAAACCATGCGGTCCGACCAGGCTACTTTCCAGCCCAGTTGGGAATTTCCAATAAATTTTCCCAGCAGCAGCGGGTTGCTGGAATCCTGCCAGAGCTGGATCTTATCCAGAGAATAGGAGCTGTTTTGACCAAATAAAAAGAAAGATCGCTGCGGGTATTGATGACAGAGAAAGGAATAAAGGAAATAAATTCCGTTCGCTAATCCATCCAACCCGAGCTGTTTGAGGACTGGCGCCAAAAAAGGCAATCCTGCATAGAAACCGAATGACAGGCTGATGACCAGCATCCAATGATTGCTGATTACTGAGGTCAGCCAATCAGCAATTCTAGTGTTTTCTTTCATGGTTTCATTAACCGCAGCCATAAATTAAATCTCCCAGATCTGGTAGTTCCAATAGGAGCAGATTGTCCCTTGGATAACATGAAAAGCTGAATTAAATTCAATATCCGAAACCGCTGACTCGCAAGAATCAGGGAGTATTTGGTTCAGGAGCCTGATTGCGGTTTGTCTGAATAAATTCTTTTGCAGCTGATTCGTCAAAACTGGAAAATGTTTGCATTTGACCCCAGGAAGCCATCACCAGAGAAAAATCCATATCCGGCCAGGGAAATCCAATCAGCTTATATTCTTGAAAATCATCAATTGTAGTCCGAATCCGGGATTTTATCTCTGTACATTCAGATTTGTCCACTATTTCACAGTTGTACCAAAATATGATATATCCATGTTCCAGGTTATGAAGAAGATAACCTTCAGGATAGGGTACCTGAGTTATCGAATCGCCTTCTTCATAAAATCCTGCCGCAAGAGGGATGCCATAATGCCTGCCGGAAGTTGGCGGATTGGAACTGAATGGCCCCGGATCCTCTCCTTCCGCAATGTGTGCCGTGGCATCTTCGAGATGAAGGACTGTTTCCCCGGCAAGAGGTTTAACGTTATTCCAAATCACTAATCCTATAAATCCAAACACAACTACGGCTGTCCCACCAATAATTAACGCGCTTTTCAATCTCTTAGCCCGGAGCTGTTCCTTGCGCCTCTTTTGCAACAAATCTCTTTTCATCCTTTCCTCTACTCCTTAGTAATATCCAGCGATTTTCCAATCATTCTTTCTGGTTACCAAACCATATTTAGAAATTATGCTCTGGGATATTCATTTTGGCATTGAGACCGGGATAGAATCTGTGTTTATTGACCAGTTCTTGATTTGCCACAGGCTGCTTACCAACAAAGCCAAACTGACCAACTGGGCAGCCCGAAAAGAACCGAACCAGATCAAGCTGTCTCCCCGAAAAGCTTCCAAAAACAACCGGGAAAACGAAGTGAGGGAAATAAAAAGAAGGAAATTCAACCCTGACCCTGGCTGTTTCAGGAGATGAAGCCTGACAATACCATAAATTCCCAGACCCAGAATCAGTTCATAAAACTGGGCAGGGTGACGGTACTCATCCCAGAGATTGATTGCCCAGGGCACCTGTGAAGGTGTGCCAAAAGCATCCCCACTCAAAATATGGGAGACTGCCAGGGCTGCCATAAAGACTGCCAGGCCCGGCGCCAGGGCGTCCAGAACCGGACGCAAGTTCAGTCCTTTCCGCTGGCCGAAAATCAAAGCTGCAATCACGCCAACGACCATTCCTTCCCAAACAGCCAGAGTATTGGTATCAAGGGCGAACAAACTGAAAGGATTTTCCCAGTAAACATTCGGTGTGCGTGCTGCATAGGCCAGACGGGAGCCGATCAACCCGGCAAACAAGCTGACTAAGATCAGCGATGACAATGTATCTTTATTTAATGAAAGTCGTTCAGCTTCCTTTTCGATCAGTGTCACACTGATCCAGATCCCGATCAGCAAAGCCAGTCCCGGAGTTTGCAGCAAGAGAGGTCCAATAGAAATCGATGGCAGCATCAGGGTCGCTCCTTGAGCATAGTTTCAACTGTGGATTGGATCAAAGCCTCGTTCATCGGGCCTCCAATGACTACCGATTGGATCACCCCTTTCCTGTCCACAAAAAACGTGCTGGGCAGGCCCCGGAGCTGGTACTCGCGGCTTACTTCGCCGCTCCTATCAAGGATGATTGGGAAATTAAGTCCCAATTCATTTACAAATGCCCGAACTTCTCCTTCGCTATCCTGGAAGGTAGTATTAAGTCCAAGCACGACAAATCCCTGGTCCTTATATTCCTGGTACACCTTTTCGATAGCAGGCATTTCTGTCCGGCAGGGTGTGCACCAGGTCGCCCAAAAGTTGATCATCACTACCTGGCCCCGATAATCTGCCAGCGAGACAAAGGTTTCAACCTCTGCATCATCCAGTAGTTCGATTGAAAAGCCAGGTGCTGAGAATCCTTCCCGGGGGCTGGGTGGTGGCGCTCCACCGGTAGTGCTTTCCACCGGAATCCGGGAAAACAAGATCCAGCCTGTGCCCAGAATCAGGGTAGAAATAATTACGGTTGTCCAATATTTGGATTTTGCGACCAGTTGATTGAAACGCATTATCTCGCCTCCTGGTTTTCAGAGACGATTCCAACTGCATGGCCGCTCAAATATCCCAGATAGGCTGGCACCAGGGGCAGCACGCAGGGTGACAGGAAAGATAACAATCCGGCAGCGATAGCAACTAAATAAGTTGGAACGGCAGATGATGCAATCGGCAAACTCAGATAAAGTCCGGATTTTTGAGCCCAGATAGCCATGACTGCCAATTGATCGGTAAATATTAAAACACCCAGGAGCAGTAAAAATATCCCGCTAATACGCTGAATCAATTGAACCCGGTGCCGGAATCTGGTTAACAGTTGACTTGCCCGATCCACACCCAGGCCGATCGCAAGAAATGGCAGGCCCAATCCGATGGCATATCCACTGGCGAGCAGCATGGCCTGACCGCTGGTGCCTTGATTTATACCCAATGTTAATATGGCTCCAAGGATAGTTCCAACACAGGGTGTCCAGCCCGCAGCGAAAAACACTCCCATCATTCCAGATGCCGTGTAGCCTTTTCGTTTTCTGTTATTAGACCAGTCTGGGCGCAGGTCATAATTAAACCAGGGAATATTAAGGACTCCAAGTGTATGCAGGCCAAAGATTATCACCACTACTCCACCGATCTTGCTGATAATGGATCGGTATTCACCGAAAAATTGACCCAGCAGTGTTGCGCTTCCGCCCCAACCGATGATAAATATCAGGGAAAAACCAAACACAAAAGCCACAGCATGGGCAAAAATTTTCCAGCGGTGTGTTCCATTTAAGTCCGAAGATACCATCAAAAATGATTTTTCTTTATCAGGAGATTGAGGTTCCATAGAGAATTTTCCTATATAAATATGTTCGATTAACAAGATACTGGCATGATTTTTTCTGTACCTCAACTTACCTCATTGGATAGGTTAGAAAGAATATTTCTTACTTGACCCAAACCTTGATTATTTCAAGCAAAGATAATTTCAACTTCACTGAAAATTCCAGGTGTTCCCCGGCTGGTCAGTAAAAAACCAGCCATGCTGTTATGAATGATCTTTCCCTTGCACCTACAAAAGGTTGAAAAGGTTAACCCCCCAGATTAGGAGTACTTATACCTTCTCCGTTCCGCTTTCTTTGAGTGATTTGACAAGGGAATAAATGGACTAAATTATTGCACTGGCTGCTTCATCTTCATTTATGATGGAGTATGCTCCGGTAATAATCCGCTCCCGGATTAATTCTTCCAAATGTTTCAACTCTCCTCCTTCAGGTTGGTCGACAAGGCCAAAACGCGTTCTTCCATCCTGGCTGTGTGCTACCAACGTAACCGGACCAGTTCGCTGACTGTATACCAGGAGAACGACGATCTGGCAGTCACAACTTCCCGTTCCATGGTGGGGGCATGTGCAGCCAACCTGGGCTTTCCGCGCAGTTTGCAGGTCAAAAGAACACTCTGTATGCATCCCGACTTCAGTAAGCCAGTTTTTTACCAGAGAAATCGCAGTCTCGCTTATTTCATTTATGGTCACTAAATAATCTGTCTGATACGTCACAGATCCTAATATACAGCGTTTGATTAGCTTTTTACAGCGTTCTCTTACCCATGCCCGGATAAGCAATTCTGCCTATCTCAAACACGCAGAAAAGCGCATGTCAACGAGGCAGAGCGCAGATATACTTTGTACCTATCATCACAAATGAGCTGCAGGGAGGCTGGATATAATGAAAAATAAAACAATAATGACCGTCATTGTTATAGTTCTGGCGGGCTTGCTTGCTGCAGGGTGCAGCACTTCAAACACAGAGCAATCCTATCAACTGGCTGCCCTCGAAGAATTACCCGTTGAAGTACGATCAGCACCGCTCTCAGTACAACATGCCTATCAATTTGCCGTTGAAAATCCCCAAATATTAAAGGAAATACCCTGTTATTGCGGCTGCGGTTCGATGGGCCACACATCCAATTATGCCTGTTACGTCAAGGATGACACTTCCCCTGATGATCTGGTCTTCGACGGCCATGCCCTGGGATGTTCAATATGTGTGGATATCACTCAGGACACAATGGATATGCTGGATCAGGGAATGTCGCTCGCAGAAATCCGGATTGAAATCGATTCAATTTACAGCGCCTTCGGTCCTTCAAATATGCCATAAGTTCCCTCAGATTTCGGATCATTTTCAGAACACTTTCCAGCAAACTTTCGGATTGTCTGCTCCCGGTAAATATATATGGTTATGAACATTAAAAATCCTGGATTTTATCTGGTGATCTTGCTCGGCACACTCATAATCACCTTCTTTCCACTGCCGAGATTTCAGGGAATTTCCGGGGATAGAGTTATTGATATTGAGGCATCCCAGTTCCAATTCAATCCGGGAACGATCAGGGTCCAGCCCGGTGATAAGATCACCCTCAATCTGACAACTGTTGATGTTGCCCATGGTATATATCTGGATGGTTACAATCTGGAAATGTATGCTGACCCCGGAAAAACCGATTCCCTGACTTTTACAGCCAACCAGGAAGGCACCTTCCGGTTTCGTTGTTCTGTCAGCTGCGGATCCATGCACCCGTTTATGATCGGAAAAATACAGGTTGGCAGCAATCTCATATTCTTGCGCAGCGCAGGTATATCCAGCCTGGTCGTTCTGGCATTTTTCATGAGGAGTAAATCATGAACAGCTGGAATGTCTTGCGGAATCCTATCCTTAAGTGGGGAGTTACCTCCCGCTGGCCACAGCTTGTAGTCAGGGGAATTGCCCTGGGTGTCTTTATCATTGTAATCATCTCCGGTTTAGGGGGAACCCCGGTTGGTAATCGAAATTTGAGCATCGTTTTAATCTGGATTGCCTGGTGGGCAGCATTGATCCTGGTGCTTGTGCCATTTCTGGGCCGGAGCTGGTGCAGTATTTGTCCCCTGCCTCTTCCCGGTGAGTGGCTGCAGCAAGGAACAATTCTGGGACCCCAACCTGGAAAAAATGGCTTTGGAAAAGGTTGGCGCTGGCCAAAAAAATTCCGCAATATCTGGCTTCAGAATGGCTCCTTTACTTTGATGGCCCTGTTCAGTGCTGTGATCCTGACCAAGCCGGCGGTCACCGCCTGGTTATTAGCGGGCATGATTATCACTGCCGTCCTTACCAGCTTAGTATTCGAACGGCGGGCTTTCTGCCGCTATCTCTGTCCTGTGGGAGGCTTTATAGGCCTGTATTCCCTGGTTTCACCTGTCGAACTCCGCATACTGGATGGTGATGTTTGCAAAAACCACCAGGTAAAAACCTGCTATACCGGGGATGAAAATGGCTACGGCTGCCCGTGGAACGTCTATCCCCCGGCGATGAAACTAAATACCAATTGTGGGGCCTGTTTTGAATGTTTGCGGACCTGCCCTCATGACAACATCACAATCAATATCCGGGATTGGGGACAGGATCTCATCCAACCAGGCGCTATTAAACTTGATGAGGCATTTAAAGCCATCCTGATGCTGGGCAGCGCTATAGTTTATTCTGCTATCATGCTCGGACCCTGGGGAGAATTAAAAAACGCGGCATTTTCCATTGGCAGCGAGAGCTGGTGGCTCTTTGCTGCGGGATTTTTATTGATCAATTTTATAGTGCTTCCCGGACTTTTTTACGGCGCAGTCCGTTTAACACAGCCCGGCTCTGCTTCACGGAAAACCACAAAGACTGCCTTTAAATCTTTTTCAGCGGCTCTGGTACCCCTGGGCCTGGGTGCCTGGGCTGCCTTCAGCCTGTCATTTGCATTCAGCAATGGCTCCTACATCTGGGGTGTCCTGTCTGATCCCATGGGCTGGGGGTGGAATTTAATGGGAACAGCGGGTTACAGCTGGACCCCTTATTTGAGCAGCTTAACTCCCAAGCTGGAAGCCGCTGTATTAATTGCCGGATTATTGGTTTCAGGTCAAATAGCTGTCAAGATCAACCGGGAAGATGCCAGGCACAATGCCCTCTGGCCTCTGCTGATATTTTTCCTCGGAATTACCATAGGATTATTATGGCTGCTCGTCGGATAAAAAACGAAGTCTTTGCCCGGATACTTATAGGGTTGATGGTCCTGGGGCTTCCTCTTGGAGTTTTCCTGTGGGGTAAAAATACTCTGCCGCCCGGGTTAATAGTGCACGCTGCTGTACCTGAAGACGGCGGGTGGATGCCGGGAACCATCTACGCGGAAGCAGGAAAACCACTCGCGTTGCAGTTTACCTCTGATGATGTTGTCCATGGCTTTGCCGTCGGCCAGCTGGACCATCCTGAAATCGAAATCTATCCTGGAGAGTACTCCCAAACCACAATTACTTTTGCTGAGCCAGGAAGATATGTTTACTACTGCACGCGCTGGTGCAGTCCCAATCATTGGCGGATGCGCGGGACCATCATCGTGGAAGGACCAGCCCAGTCCCAAGAGCAAACCAAGTCACCTCTCTATGTCGTGATGGGAGTTGATATCGATCAAGAGCGCAGCACAGAAAAAATACCGTTGAAAATCCCTTCTGCCAATGACGGACGGGTTATCATGGGCAAGATTGATGGATCAAAGTTGGAACCTTACCAAACCATCGATTATCTCAGGTCAAACAGTCCCGCAAGTGTTTGGTTATCGCTCCGGGAAGAGTCATTTGCTGAAGAATTGAGCGATCAGGATCTTTGGGACCTGATCGCGGCCCTCTGGAGATCGGGCACGACTGTCGAGAACATTAATGCCGGAGGTCAGCTGTACAGTCAAAATTGCGCTGCTTGCCATGGGCCGGATGGTGACGGAGGGGGAATATTTGCGGGGCAGTATATTGCAGGAGATCCAGAAACAAACACTTTATTGGCAGATCTTTCACCGCCAGCTGATTTTACCCAACCCGAACAAATGTTAGCATCCAGTTCTGCGGTGCTGCAAGGAAAAATAATCCGGGGAGGGATGGGGACAGGCATGCCCAATTTCGGACCCGTATTTACCGAAGAGCAAACCTGGTCCCTGGTTGATTTTATCTGGACCTTTCAATTTACAGATTAATGGATTGCGGCTTTACATCCTTCAAAAAAGCATAATAGATATTGTAGAGGTGGGAGCAGAAGTTCTATTAACAAAATCTCGATCACATTAGACACATTAAGTCATTGATACAAAATAATATAAAGAAGAAAAGAAGAAATTTATATCTGTCTGCCGTCTGGAAGAATCAACAGCCTTAGATCCAGTCACACCTAACTTGGCCAATGGGGGAAATTGGAGGAGAGAAAGCTCACTTGCCGCTTCCCAATCTGGTATTGAATAATCCTGATTCCGGGATTTTTCTGGAGACTTCAAAGGCAACCCATTCATTGTGTAAAAACACCATCATATTTTAGAAATGCAGCTGCCTGTTTTCTGGACCCTGTCCAGTAAAATTTCACAACAGTGAGAAAACATGCCATATCTCATGTGCTATACTTTTTTAGTAGTTTAACAACAAAATTATTCAGCTAAATTCGATCTCAAATAATGAATCATAAACTAGGAATCTTACTGATCAATATCGGAACACCGGATGCGCCGACGGAAAAAGCTGTCCGTGATTTTCTGGCGGAATTTCTCAGTGACCCCCAGGTGGTCGATTACCCACGCTGGCTTTGGATGCCCATCCTTGAGAAGATTATCCTCCGAAAGCGCCCCCAAAAATCTGCCCTTCTGTATAAAAAGATCTGGACTGCATCCGGCTCACCGCTGCTGTGCCTCATGCAGTCAATGGCCACCAAACTGGTTCAAAAAAATCCCGGCTGGGAAGTATCAATTGGAATGAGCTACGGTAACCCTTCAATTGGGCAGGGTTTAAAGGAACTCAGAGAAAAAGGTGTTGCCCACCTAGTGGTTTTTCCTCTCTTTCCCCAATACAGCTCCACCACTAATTTGACTGCCATTCTAAAAACAAAGGCAGGGCTCGCCGTCGGATCTGGTTTCAAGTCAGTCACGATCATTAAGGATTATCACAATCACCCCGCTTACATTTCTGCCCTGGCAGGTTCCTTACAAGATGCCTGGGCGTTAACTGGAAAACCAGAAAAAACCCTCTTTTCGTTCCACGGTGTCCCAAAACGTTATATAACGAGAAAAGGCGAACCATATCAGACAAAATGCTATGATACATCCAGCCTGGTATCACAAAAAGCAGGGCTGCAGGCCAGTGATACCGATGTCGCATTTCAATCCCGCTTTGGACCTGAAGCCTGGCTGGATCCCTATACAGACAATACAATAAAGACCCTGGGTGAAGAAGGGTGCAAAAATCTCCACGTGTTATGCCCGGGTTTTGCTGTGGACTGCTTGGAAACGCTGGAAGAAATCGCTATTCATGGCAAGGATATCTTTTCCCAGGCGGGCGGAGGCGAATTTCACTACATTCCAGCGCTCAATGACAGTGATTCTCAGATCCGGGCTTTGGCTGAAATTATCAAGGATTCACTTTCAAAAGCGAAAAGAAAAGGATGAAAGGTTTTTCCTTTCACCTTTTTTTTCATCTTCCATTGCATAAAAGGTTACGCCGGAACATCAGTTGCTTCTTGTTTTCCCTCAAAGCTGTGATGTCTAATTTTATTGTCAAGAATTAAACCGCAATCAACAAAAAGATCTCCATCATGAACAGAGCAACTTAAGCCAAAAAGATATTGCCAAAGGCAAACTGCGTCAAGGTTTATAATACAAATCAACCAACATTGGAATGTAATGCGGCATAAAAAGCACTGCATTTCAGATATGCCCATTAAAAAGAAACTTTCATGATAATTTCCCCGCTGGCATGGACTCGATAATAACAAATATGAAATCCAAGTTAGAAACTTTTGTCAAAAAATAATTATTGCTTTCCTGTATACTATTCGCTGACTAAAGTCCTGAAGACTCTGTCCACAGCTTCAAGTGTCTTGTCAATGGTTTTTTGATCGTGCACTGTTGACATAAAGCCAGCTTCAAACTGCGATGGTGCCAGGTAAATTCCTTCTTCCAGCATTTTTCTAAAAAACCTTCCGAATCGCTCAGTGTCACACGTCTTGACTGACGGCCAATCTTTGATCTCGCTTTCTGTAAAGAAGGTAGAGAACATCGTTCCTACTGCAGTTTGCCTAATCGTAATTCCTGTTTCCACTGCAATCTGCGCTACCCCCTTGGTAAGTTTTGATACAGCTTCTTCTAATTTCTCCCAAATGCCAGGCTGCTGCAAAACTTCAAGTGTTGTGATACCAGCTGTCATTGCCAGGGGATTCCCTGACAAAGTTCCAGCCTGATAAACAGATCCGGCTGGTGCTATATGTTCCATAATATCTTTCCGCCCCCCATAAGCGCCAACCGGCAAGCCACCTCCTATTACTTTCCCCAAAGTCGTCAGGTCGGGTTGAATATCATAAAGCGTTTGAGCGCCTCCGGGATGTACTCGGAATCCGGTCATCACCTCATCAAAGATCAATAAGCTGCTATACTTTTTGGTAATAGCCTGCAGGCCTTCAAGGAATCCCGGTACTGGCGGAACAACACCCATATTCCCAGCAACGGGTTCAACGATCACAGTAGCAATTTCTTCCGGGAACTGTTCGAACAATGATTCAACCGAATCTAAATCATTGTATCGCGCAACCAAGGTATCTTGAACTGTTGCTGGAGGTACACCGGGAGAATCCGGTAATCCTAATGTAACCACTCCAGACCCAGCCTGTACCAGCAGCAAATCTGCATGACCGTGGTAGCAGCCTTCAAATTTAGTAATCTTGTCTCGCTTTGTAAAGGCTCTTGCCAACCGGAGGGCGCTCATTGTAGCTTCAGTGCCGGAGTTTACAAAGCGGAGCATTTCCAATTGGGGCATAAAAGTTTGAATTAATTCTGCCAGTCTAATTTCCAACGGACTTGGTGCACCAAAGCTGGTTCCACTCTCAAGCGTGTCATGCAGAGCAGAGACGATTTCTGGATGAGAATGGCCCAAGATCAATGGGCCCCATGACAGCACATAATCAATATAGCGGTTACCATCAACATCAAATAAGTAAGGACCTTGGCCGTGATCAATGAACAGAGGCTGACCACCCACCGCCCGGAAAGCCCGAACCGGAGAACTTACGCCGCCAGGTAGAATTTCTTTTGCTCTATCAAATAACTGAATTGATTTATCGATTCCCATTTATCCCCTCACTTTCTCACTTGAATCAGCTTTTCTGCTGCCATGATTCCAGAGTTGATGCAATCTGGCAGACCAATACCATGATAGCCGTTACCAGCCAGGACTAAATTAGCATATTCTTTCATAATCGCTTCGATCCGTTCCAATCGTTCTGGGTGGCCCAGGTTATACTGCGGCATTGCCTTATCCCAACGAAAAACCCAACTTCGTTCAGGTTCAATTTCAATTCCCATTGTTTGAAGAACTTCATCTTTTGCCATCTTGATCAGAACAGCTTCATCTTCAGG
>VAPB010218619.1_pt1 | contig 10974 bp, 9 predicted proteins | sample 3395101 | NCBI WGS metagenome assembly VAPB01 (sample SAMN08290433, study PRJNA428436) | hydrothermal vent metagenome | isolation source: Deep-sea hydrothermal vent chimney | place: Indian Ocean: Southwest Indian Ridge | reverse complement strand
TCGTTTGATTCGATATCGGTAATGGTCAGATAGACGGTGGATATCGCCGGTGTTACCGACGGGTCGAAGATGCGGATTTCTCCACCCTTCTGCAGAACCAGCATTCTGTTATCCGGCAGAGTAGCCAGATTGACCGGTAAATTCAGCCCGGTAAGAACAGACTCATCCTGGAAATCCAGTGGTAGTGCGTCCGCCTGGGGCACCATTCCGAGAAAACAGACCAAGCTTATGCCGAAAACACCGATTGTTTTTATTAGTTTTTGGTAATACACAGCAATACCCTACTCTGCGGCCCAGAAATAATTTGCATCTTCTCCGAACCTGAAAGCTAACCCGCTTGACCTTTACTTGTGATCAGGCCTTCACGTACAGAACCAGCGTCTTAATTGCTTCCGTTCCCCCTTAACCTACTGATAATGTAAATTAAAGTTGACTTCCATCCGGCTCTGACAGCCAAGCATGCCATGAAAAGCAAACCTGGCCGGGACAGTGATTATACCTAAATTCAGCCCACCTTTGTACAAATTATCACCAACAAGCGCTAGACGCTGATCTCGTATCAGCCTCGAACTCCACCCTGACTTCATTTCGACGCCGACATTGTGCCCGCACTGCTTTTCCCGTTTTCTACCAATTGACGCATGGATGACTCATAACGCCAGGTTACAGCTTCCCAGCAAAAATGTTGCTTCAGCCTGGTGCGAGCCCTTTTACCCAGTAAAACCATCAAATCCGGCGACGCCAGCAACTGTAGGTAGCAATCAAGTTCAGTTCATTACCAGATACGGAATCACCAGCCTCCACACCCTCCTTGAGACTTGCGGCGGCTTAGAGAACGTACTGAACCTCCTTACGCTGGAACAGCCTTGTAACAACCTGAATCTGCGTTTTTCTGGGCCTGTCAGTACGTTCAGATCGTCCTTCTTGATCAGGAAAATGAGATCTTCACTGAGACTGACAACCCGGTTCACTTCAGCCAAACTCTGGGCCACTTGCCACCACTGCCTCCGATGAGATAGTGTCCCAATATCGATATATCTGGAAACAGAACCTTAAAAAAGCGTCACCTTAATAAGTTCATGGTTCGGCAACTCCTCCTTCCGACAACAATATGACCAGCGTACTCAATGTCATCAGCAACAACAGGGTTCTACTGTTGGCGGTTCTGCTCACCCTGTTTGCAGCGATTCCCCGCCTGTACCACCTGGGTGATCTGGGTTTTTACATGGATGAGGAAACAACCGCCTTCGCCTCCAGGTCGTTGGCTGAAACCGGTACGCCGCAAATGCCTAGTGGCATGCCCTACTACCGTTCGCTTCCCCACACATGGTTGAATGCCATTTCTGCGAAACGATTCGGATTGAACGCCGAGTTTTCATATCGACTGCCCAGCGCATTGTTTGGAATTTTTACGATTCCGCTTCTGTTTCTACTTGCAAGACCGTATGTGGGTACATCAGTTGCTTTCCTGGCCGCGCTGCTTCTGGCCTTTTCTGAATGGCATATCATCACGTCCCGCCAGGCAAGGATGTATGTACCTCTTCTGTTCTTCTATATTGCGTTCGCCTTTTCCATACTCAAATGGTCTAAAAACGACACATTTATACTTCTGACTATTTCCGCAGCCCTGTTTATAGCAACCGTAAGCTTTCACCGATTAGGGATATTTGCAGTGTTTATCCCGCTGGTAACATTATTCGTAAAGGGCTTTTCCACAACACCTCAATACAAATTGATACTTTTCTCTATTATCTCCGGACTCACTGCCTATTATTATGGCCAGTTTGTCAACAGCCCCTATCAAACCTGGAAAGACGCGCATAGCAGCATGCCTGCTGCCGATGTGTTGTACCGGTTGGAGAGTGCATCATTTTTATGGTCGAATGCCCTGTTCATTGTGCAAGGCATGTCTGGCTTCGTGTTAAGTATATGGCTTGGCGTAAAGTTGAAATTCCAGGATTTCGACAATGCGCGTGAATTCCGTATTCTTTCCAGATATTCGCTCGCAGTTTTATTTGGATGTCTTGCAGCAACCGGGCAGCTACACGGAGCCTTTCTGGCCATCCTGCTATTGCTGCTGCTCTACCCCGGTTCCTTGACAGACTTCCTGAAACAAGCCTGGAAACCCGTTATTGCGATAACCGCTTTAGCCATTATCGCATCCCTTCTGACAATAATGAACTCGGGTCTTATCGAAGGAGCAAAGTCGCTTCTAACCTTCCCCTACCCTAACTGGGTCGAGCTAAACAAACTATCGCCAGGCATTACCCTGCTGTTCGTTTTTTCCATGCTGTACCTGGCAACAACCAAAAATGACGCCGACAATCGTGGCGTCCTGAACATACTGATCATTGCTCTTATCCCTCTGATCGTTGTAGGGGTGTTCAAAAAATGGGCTGCTGCGCGCTATCTGCTGGAAGCATACCCCTTCATATTGATACTAAGTGCCTGGGCATTACTGTTAATCAGTAAAGTATTGTTACAACTTTTTTCGATCAGGAATTCTTCCGTGGCTATCGGGATGACGTACCTCGTCAGTCTGTCCGGCATCCTGGGGGGGCATGGTTTGTTACAAACATTCAAGGCAAGCACGGTGCAGTATGGTGGCAGACTGAATGAAGCCGCCCTGATTTTTCCATTTTATCCTGATCACAAAACACCTGGCGAATATGTGGCTGCGCATAGAAAAAGCAATGATATCGTCATCGCTGAGGATGTTCTTACACAAAACTGGTATGCAGGGAAAATAGACTATTGGCTTCGCCAATATGACACAGATACCGGAAGTATTTTTATGTACAAAGGGAAAGATGGGGAATTACATGATATCTATATCAACAGCATTGTTGCCACGCCAGGAATACTGCGTTCCATTTCAAGTGATAAAAGCCAAAGAGTGTGGCTCATCACATCGGGGGAAACTTTCTACAAGCGTGACTTGTATCTAATTGATGAACAACTTCAGTGGCTGGAGGAAATTGAATCAAGCCACTCGCCAGTATTTACTGGGAAGGACAACATCACTCAAGTTTATTGCTTGCACTGTGACCCGGCAGACTAGAATCAACCCAAAATGTCTGCTCAAGTTGCTCAATCCCACCCAAAAGTATTACATATCGCATCGGGCGACCTTTGGGCAGGTGCTGAGGTTCAGCTATACACCCTAAGCAAGTCACTTCATCGCAATACAGGTGTACCCATAAGCGTCGTATTGCTCAACCATGGAAAGCTGGAGGATAAACTACGCGAAGCTGGAATAACGGTGATCATTATCAATGAAGCCGAATTGAATGGCCTCCAGATCTTACGAGCGCTTGTTCGCACTATCCGTGACCAGTCCCCTGATGTCGTACATACTCACAGAATCAAGGAAAACATACTGGGCAGCATCGCCGCATTACTTGCCGGCAGGATCCCTTCACTGAGAACCGCCCATGGTGCTCCGGAGCACCCCCCTTCCTGGCGGCAGGTGCCGCAACGACTGATCAACATGCTTGACTGGTTGTGTGGACGCTTTATACAAAAGGAAATTATCGCGGTATCAGAGGACCTGTCTCATATTCTGGCGGAAGACTACCCACCAAGCCATATCCATGTCATCGAGAATGGCATACAGATTGACTCCACCAGCAGCCATAACACGGAAGATCGTCCAACCGAAAGCACCGGCGAAATTCCATTCAAAATAGCCTTTGCGGGCCGACTGGTCCCCGTAAAGAGAGTGGATATCTGTATAGAGACTGCACGGTATATGCACGATCACCACCCGGATTTACTGACAAGCTTCCATATATTCGGAGACGGCCCGATCCGGGACGAACTGGAAACACTCAGCCAGAAACTGGGAACCGATGGCTACGTTCACTTTGAGGGCCACTGTGATGACATGGGAAGGAAACTCTGTGGCATGGATATGCTATTAATGACCTCCGATCATGAAGGCCTCCCCATGATCCTGCTGGAAGCCATGGCCTTACAGATCCCTGTGATTGCCCACGCCGTTGGCGGAATTCCCGCGCTGCTTGATCAGGGATCATGTGGTATTTTAGTGCGCGAGCATAACGCAGCAGGTTATGGTGAAAAGGTATACCAGCTGGCGCATGATCAGGAACTACGCACGACCATCAGTGAAAATGCACAGGCCCGTATTAAGGCCTGTTACTCTGCCGATAGCAACGCCAATAACTACCTGCTGGAATATTCAGAACTTACCGCGAATAGAATCTAGAAAATGACCGCCGCAAAAAGCCGAGTAGTGAAACATACCTCCATCTACATGTTTGGAGATATTCTAAGGTACAGCACCAGCCTGGTCATGCTACCTATTTACACCCGCTACCTGACACCGGCGGACTACGGAGTAATTGAACTGCTGTCCATGCTGCTTGACGTCGCCGCAATCATTTTCGGTGCAAGAGTCGGTCAGTCCGTATTTCGTTTCTATTGCATGGCCACGTCGGAAGCTGACAAGAAAAATATTGTGGCCTCCGCTCTCCTGTTAAGCTTTTTGTTCAACGGGGTCGCCGCAGTCACCGTAGCTGTTTTATCCGCCCCTCTTTCAATGGCCATTTTTTCGGACCACAGTTTTGCGCACTACATCGCACTTTTTTCGATCACCCTGTTTTTCTTACCACTCGAGGAAATTCCATTTGCACACATCAGGGCACAACAAAAGCCCTGGTTGTTTTTCACCTTTTCCACCGTAAAACTCACACTACAGGTAGGGCTTAACATTTACCTGGTTGTTTTTAAGGAGATGCATATTGAGGGCGTAATCTACAGCGCTGTTATATCAGGCGCGATTATGGCCGCCTTACTGACTGGATACTCGTTACCCAGAACCGGCATGCGGGCAACCGTAGCGACATGCAGGAAACTTTTTTCCTTTAGCCTGCCCTTGAAGATAGCGACCCTGGGCTCTTTCTACCTGGCCTATGGAGACCGGTATATCCTGAATATTTTTTCCGATCTGTCTCAGGTCGGAATTTATGCTCTGGGGTATAAATTCGGTTTCATATTCACCATGATCGGCTGGACACCATTTGAACGAATGTGGGATTCAGAGAAATACGCAATTCACAAAAAACCCGATGCAAAACAGATCTATCAGAAAGTTTTCCTTTATATCAGTTCGGCTATGATATTTTTTGGATTATGCATATCGCTATTTGTGAAAGATCTTCTTAAAATCATAGCCGACCCCGCCTTTCTGAGCGCGCATGAAATTGTTCCAATAATTATTGCCGCCTATATATTTCAGGCCTTTTCAAAATACTGCGACCTGGGGATACTCATCAATCAAAAGACCATACAGATCGCATACGCGGAATGGTTCGCTGTAGTCATTATAACGGTGGCGTACTTCACGCTTATCCCTGCTTATGGAATGCATGGTGCGGCCTGGGCAACCCTTATCGGATTTTTCGCCAGATTTTACTGGATACTGCACCAGGGGCGACAACATTATGCTATGGATTTACCCTGGACTAAAGTAAGCCTAACAGCAACTCTGGCAGTGGTTATTTTTATCCTGTCACTACTTATACCTGATGATCTTGTTCTATCAATATCATTACGCGCGTTACTAGTTACTGCTTTTATCGCGATCTACTTTACATTACCCATCCTGTCAAGGGACGAGAAAAAAGAGATCAAACAATTAGTTCATTCAATAAACCGGGGTTCAAGGTAGTTTTATATTTTCCCGGTAATTGACGTTGAAGATGCCAGAGGATAGTTCGATGAAGGTAAATGCCCCAATCTTTATAATTGGAGCCGGCAGGAGTGGCTCAAGTATTTTTCATCGAATGTTCAGCACACACCCCAATGTGGCATGGCTATCCGGATGGCATGCAAAATACCTCTCAAATCTGGAAATAGTTCGTTATATTCCGCACATCGGCGATATACCACTACTCGGCCCCCACTTAAGGTCATATATCGATCCGGGAGAGTGTTACGAACTGTGGGAGAAGCTTTGCCCCGGGTTCAGCACCCCGTGCCGCGACCTACTGGCTGGCGATGTTACAAATAAGAACAAGAAAATAATTCAAGACGTATTTTCAAAAATTCCAACTAAAAAGAAAAATCGCTTACTCATCAAGCTAACCGGATGGCCCAGAATCGGTTTCCTTCGCGAAATTTTTCCAGATGCAAAATTTATTCACATGATAAGAGACGGGAGGGCAGTGTCGAACTCCACTCTGCATGTCAACTTTTGGTGGGGCTGGCGAGGCCCACAAAACTGGCGCTGGGGTGAACTATCCGAGCAGCACAATGATGAATGGAACAGGCACAACAGGTCTTTTTCTGTTCTGGCCGCTATACAGTGGAAAATATTGATGGATGCTATGGATACAGCCAAAACGCAACTTGATGACAGAAACTTCATTGATGTCAAGTATGAGCACCTTTGTCAAAACCCCATTGAAGTCTTTAGACAAATCATTGAGTTCTGCGAATTAGACTGGTCAAGAGAGTTTGCCGCTAATTTGTCGGACTTTAAATTGAATAGCCAGGATTTTAAGTGGCAACATGATTTCACGAAATCCCAAATGTTGGAAACAGAAGAAGTCCTTAGGGTCCATCTAGAACGGTTTGGGTACTTACCGTAGGGCATTGTACGCAGAATCCGGGACAGATCTGCATAAGAAAGCAAACCTTTGGCTTCCGGCCAAGATTCTTTAGAGCACTTCATCGACTATATAGCGAGGCCGTCGCTTGGACTCAAAATAGATTTTTGCGACGTACTCACCTAACACGCCGATACTTAACAACTGAATGCCACCCAAAAAATAAATTGGAATTACCGAAGATGCCCACCCAGGAACAGCCTCGCCGCCAACAAGTCGCACCCAGAGAACCCATAGTGTCATGGCAATACTAGCCAAAAAGACCAATATTCCTAATATTGCGATAAATCTCAGAGGGGCCGCTGTAAAAGAAGTCACACCATCCACAGCTAAAGCAAGCATGCGCTTTAAGGGATATTTGGACTCACCAGCAAAGCGTTCGCGACGATCATATTCAACTATCTGGGATGAAAAACCAATATGCCGGACCATGCCGCGCAGAAAAAGATTGACTTCGGGATACTCGCGTAACGCCTCAATTGCTCGACGGCTAATCAAACGGAAGTCCGCGTGATTATATATAGAATCCACTCCGAACAGGTTGAGTAGCCGGTAATAGACTTGAGCGCTTTGGCGTTTGAAAAGAGAATCCGCTGTACGCGTTTTTCGAACTCCATATACAATATCAACCCCTGCTGTCCATGCACAGACCATGTCTTCAATAACATCGATGTCGTCCTGTAAGTCCGCGTCAACGCTTACTATTGCATCACCGTTCGCATTTAACAAGCCTGCTAACAGGGCATTCTGATGCCCTCTATTTCTTGATAACTTAATACCGCGTATTCGAGAATCCTCCGACGCATACTCTCCAATGATCCGCCACGTAGCATCTGTACTGCCGTCATCGACGAACCAAATCTTGCTTTCTTTACTAACCTCATCTTTGTTGACCAACCTATCCACAACAGCACGCAGCCGACTAATGGTGTCCGGCAATACATCAGCCTCATTGAAACAAGGAACAACTATCGAAAGGATCTTCTTTTCTTTGTTCATATTTCTTTCTACCGGTTACCCGCGCAGCATCTTTATCCGTTGCAGGTAGTTATGAGGTAGAGTCCTGAAAGTACGAGCAGAACTCCAACAAATCCACCCAAGGCAAGTTCCTCGCCCAGCAACAGAACGCCACCGAGATAGACTAATACAAAACTCAGGCCAGTGAATGCATAAACGTTAACAAGCTTCTCGCCAGCCAACACATAGATCCATACTATAGTTCCCAGCGCGTACAGACAAATACCCACAAGGATAGAAACGTTAAAAAATTCAACCAACTGCTCCCGGCCTTGTGCGCCAATCTTGAAAAGAAGCTGCCCTCCTGCAGCAGAGAATGCGGCTAAAACCAGTAAAGCTACCGTAGCTCTATCCATGTTTTCTCCGCAAACGGGCAACAATAAGTTCCTTTGTTTTTGCAAATTTTGTTGCAAATGACACTGGAAGTAGCCGGACAAAATGCTTCCGAACTTTATAAAAAATGGGGGAAACGTCGCGAAGTTTTACGTGGTCTTGGATTCGTGCAGAACGAAATTCTTCTGGCAATTGCGGAAGGTGATCTTCGTGTACATATAGAAACGTGTTATACCGATACCATGGCTCTACAGCATCAATCCCTGCGATTTTCGGCCTGATACAATCAAGCACCACATACCGATGCGTGCGGAACAGTGAGCGCCAGTAATCATAACTCTGCTCATTTACATGGTGGTCACCGCCTTGCCCTTTTGGAGCGGCAGAAAACATTACAATCCCACCATGAGCGACGATTTTTTCGACAAAAGCCTTCGATTCGGACGAAGGCAAGTGTTCTGCCACTTCCAAACATTGCACTAAGTCAAATTGCCTCCCTACATCAAAACTCTTGCCAAGGTCAGCAGAAACAAATTGCTCTCTCGGAATAAGCAGCATATCCTGGTTTACATACTCGCCATCAATACCGACTACGTCGTCTACACCCAACTCGCGCCAGACAGAAAGCCATGCGCCTTGCCCGCAGCCGACATCTAGCACACTACTAATAATGGGCAAGTTTTGAATGACTATCGGAAGCACAACTTCTGCTGAGCCTATCGATCCCGAATTTACATATTCAAAAAACTTATTGTCATATCGCGGCATCTTTTTACTCTATGTGGCGAATATTATATATGCAAGCTAATCTGACATCTTTACCAAATAGTTTTTCTTATCCTGCCAAACTATATCGCCACAATCTCGCACTGATTTAAGCACTGCATCGTCCGATACAACCAAAAGTCTCACTGGATATTCCGATAGCGCATCACAATGACCTTCAAAAACCTGCTTCCGAGCTTCGATGAGTTGATGCCATCTTATCAAATATGGCGGAAAAACAGGAACGTATTTATACGAAACGAGTGTTGGCCTATGAATCTGCCTAGGTAAGAATACGTCAAAATAACTAGCTCCATTCGCCGGTTGCGTGAGAACTATTTCTCCTGGCTTGCTGTATCGTTCAGCAACTGAAACCACATTCGCAAGCCCGTGATCGTCAGATCTATAGATGTGAACAGCCAGGCTCTTGGTTTCCGAAAGCAAAAATAGAAGCACTAGTATTGCCAGTGACAGCTGGCGTATGAGAGCTGACCGCCCCAGCATACTATGTCGCAACTCCGACAATATAACCACTACCGCAAGCAGAAGTATCAAGGACGATGGCCTAAACACATAGAATTTGCTAAAAAGAAAAGTGTTCCGGTCCAAAAACGTAACTGCTAGCGCGATCAGCAAGTAGAGCAGCAGCAAACTGACTAGTTTCAATAATTCACTGTCGCGAGCATATGGGCGATATATCGAGAATGCGAGGAGAATCAGACCAGCAGCAGCAATCCCCTCCGCCCATCCCCATATTACCCATTCGAAAATAACTCCAAAGAAGGGCGCAATGTGGTGGGCATTGCGCTGAACATAAATTTCTGTTGCCGAAGGTGACACCTGTGGGAGCGCATGTCCAAATTGTTCAACGCCCATTAAGATGACGAGAGGCAGCACTAGCAATGAATACAAAGCGACAAGCCTAAACGAATGCCAAATTTTGTTGTTGCGGAGAATTTGAAGCAGGGCTAAGGCAATCATCCAGAACCCACCTACAAGAAAGTGCATCCATGTCGCAAATGCCAACAGAACAGTTGCTGCCGTCCAATTGCCGCGCATTCCAAAGCCCAATGCTGCCACTACCATGCCATAAGCAAATGTTTTTGCTTCTACTCCTTCGAAAAGCCATTCTCCTCCGTAAAGTTCCTGTCCGCTCAACACCAGAATTGCAATGACTGCTAACGCGTCGATTGGTGAGAACTTTAGTTCTTTGAAAAAAATAGTAAAGCCAGTCGTATAAATAACAACTTGCACTGCCCGTGCGACCGTATGGGCTACGTCGTAACCGACTATTGAGATTAACCAACCTATAGGGTATTCGACAAAGAAGCGAGCCGCCGACTTATCGAAGGCTGCATGAAAATCAGAAAACGAATCTGGTGAAAAGGTCCTGTACGCGAGTTGAAAGTAGTTTTCTTCATTAGGATTCCAGGGCCACCACAGAATCAAAAGCGTGAACAAACACAGCAAGGAAAACCACAATGCGCGGGAGGTCCCCGGTTGATCGGCACGCTGTAGTAAACTCTCGAGCCAACTGAGCATACTCATGTTTCCCAGAATGCTGGAGTAGAAATTTCACATGTCATTTTCGTTGCCTGTGGCATATGCACCGAAGTAGTACCACCCTTCCAACAAGTTATCCCGAGCACTCAGGAGCAATGAAAATATGCTCTCCTAGTTAGCCAAACACTTTGCGGCTGCAATAGCTTTTAGCCAAGTAGCACAGATTGTACGTCAGCTAGTATGCACTTTCCACAGAACTGGATTCCTGTCACTTCACTTTTGTTATTATTGACTGACCCATTCTCCGTCATTAGGACAGTCGTCGTGAAAGAAAATTGGCCCGTTGTTGCTCAGCAATAAACCGCTACAGCGTCCGGTCTCCCAATGAGTCGGCGGCTGTAACGTTCAACGTAGGCATTCTATTGTGGGTTAACAGGCTGGATGAACTCGATCCGGATGTCTCGTGCCTCCGCCCACTTCTACAAGTCATGGTTGATATACTCTGGGCTGTTATCACAACGAAGTTGCTCAGGTTTTCCGCGCCAGGTGTTAACGAAGCACCACTGAAACCGAGCTTGCGGCACAGCTCCTTGCCCGGCACCCAAGCCGCCCCCTCTTCCAGAAACCCGATAATCTGCGATTCCGTAAACCGTTTCTTTATGTCCACTTTCTCCTCTGGACGCAGGCTTTACCAAGGCCGCCATGGTAGTTCAGGATAGGGAGC
>VAPB010289804.1_pt1 | contig 10975 bp, 9 predicted proteins | sample 3395101 | NCBI WGS metagenome assembly VAPB01 (sample SAMN08290433, study PRJNA428436) | hydrothermal vent metagenome | isolation source: Deep-sea hydrothermal vent chimney | place: Indian Ocean: Southwest Indian Ridge | reverse complement strand
CAAGACTTGCTCGCAAAGAGAACCGTAGCGACGTCACCGCACTCTCTTACGGCATCTCTACCCCCGTAATGTTTGTGTTTCTATTTGGCGTCCTGTTACCTGCCAAACAGCTAACGGGTGATGCGGAGCTAGCCTGGAAAGTCGCCGTGGCAGCCTGCTTTATCAGCGGTGCCATTGAAGCCGTGATTAGCGTGATTGGCCGCTGGGTGCAATATCACCTCCCCCGTGCCGCCATGTTGGGGGCAGTCGCGGGCGTAGCGCTGACGTTTATTGCCGGTGAAATGCTGTTCAAAACGCTGGAAATGCCCGTCATCGGCTTGTTGGTACTGGGTATTATTATTGTCGGTTTGGTCGCTCGGGTCAGCATGCCTTTCAAACTACCCACGTCGCTGTTTGCCATCGTGGTCGGCACGGCAATGGCCTACTTAATTGGCGATGCGGGTAGCGAGCGATTCAGCGATGCCTTCACTCATTTGGGCTTTTACCCGCTGCTACCTAACCTCGCCTGGTTTGAAGGGCTAGGCCTGCTGTTTACCGGTATGCTGGCCGTGCTCACCGTCGTGCTACCGATTACTCTCTATAACGCCATCGAAACTATGAACAATGTCGAGGCAATGGAAGCCGCAGGGGACAAATACGACGTGCGTGAATGCCAAGCGGTAGACGGAGTAGGCACCATGATCGGCGCGCTGTTTGGTGGCGTATTCCCAACGACGGTTTATATCGCTACGGTGGGCGCGAAATGGATGGGCGCGGGTCGCGGTTACAGCCTGCTCAACGGTGCCGTCTATGCACTGGCCACCATGTTTGGGCTGATTGCCGCCCTGGCCGCCATTATTCCGGTCTCCGTCGTTGCCCCCATTCTGGTATTTGTGGGCATGTCGATGATTGCCACGGCGTTCCAAGCTAACGATACCCGCTACTACCCCGCCATTGCGCTGGCCATGTTGCCCTACTTCGCCAACTACGTCATGACACGCTTTAACCGGGGTGCAGGCGAAGTTGTGAGCGATATCTCCAGCGCAATTGTGGTGATGGGGCAAGGCGCTATGTTTATGGCCATTTTCTTGGGCGCCATGACGGTGTCTGTGATTGATCATCAATTCCGACGGGCGGCCGCGTTTGCTGTGATAGCTGCAGGCTTCTCGTTTGTCGGCTTAATGCATGCGCCCAAACTCGCTTTTAACGCCGCGCCGGAATTTGTGATGGGCTACTTAGCCATGGCCCTGCTGTTTACGTACTTCTCGTTCCAAGAAGTCCCTCATAAACGCTAAGCTAGCCTGACGCTCCCGCCTGCCGATGCGGGCGGGAGAGGGTACGCTTCAGCAAGACCCACGCCATTAGCCCGGCCAGTAGGTTGCCGATAGCTGCACCAGCAGCAAGGCCCGTCCAGCCAAATAGCGCTGCCCCTAGCCATAAACAGGGCAAGTAACAGATAAACAGCCGCGCACTAGAAAGCAGCATTGCCCTAAGCGGCCATCCCAGCGCATTACCGGCCGATACGACCAGCATACAGACACCAAGTGCCGCATAGCTTGGCAGCATAAAGCGAATCAGCAGAGCAAGTTCACTCTGCACCTCTGGATTGCCCGCCAAGGCCATGGCCACCCACGGCGACGCTAACGCCAGCAGCACGCCAAGGCTTAGCTGCCAGATCACGGCCACTTTTAATGCTAGGCGCATAAGCTGCTGAATTTGCCCCCAATCCCCCGCGCCATAACAGCGCCCCAGCCAAGGGGGGAGTGACATGGTCATGGCAAGAATCACCATCAACGATAGCGTCTCAAGGCGACTCGCTAACCCCCACGCCGCTACTTGGGTGTCGCCTAAGCCCGCCACTGCGGCAATGGCAAGCATTGCCGCCAGCGGCGGCATTAACTGGCTGACCATCGCGGGAGCGGCAATGCCTGCAAAAGGCCGCCATGAGCGCACAGCTTCTTGCCCAATATCATCCATAGTCGCCCACTGACAGCGCCGCAATTTAGCCCCTGTTAGCAACAGCCCAACGAAAAATGCCACGGCAGTCGCCCACGCTGCCCCCGGAAGCCCCCAACCTTCCCAGCCACCTACACCAAAAATAAGCAGCGGATCGAGCGCTAGGTTGATCAGGCTACTGAACACCATCATCTTGCCGGGCATGCGTGTATCACCGTGAGCACGAAAAACGCTATACATAAAGTAAAGCAGCGCCCCTAACCAGGCAGAAAATAGCTGAGGCCCCCAGTAGGCACGAATATACGTCAGCGCCGTTTCGTCCGCCCCCAGCAGCTGAAAGAGCGGCACCTGAAGCAGCCATAACGCCACTGCCAGTACGGCAATCACCGCCCCACCAGCAATCAGCACCAGACTGGAGAGGCGCTTGGCCCTCGCCTGCTCTCCTGCTCCTAATGCTCTGGAAATCAGCGCGGCGATGGCAATGCCCATTCCCACTTGTATACCAATGATCAAAAACGACAGAGGAAAGGTAAACGACTGAGCCGCCAGCGGCGCAGTGCCTAAACGTGCGATAAACGCACTATCCACAAGCTGAAAACCCAATAGCGCCAGCACACCAATGGCCATCGGCCACGTTTGCCGCCATAGGGTTATCGCCAACTCGCGTTGTTGCATGACAGCTGCCAAAAACTGACTCCTTAACATCATAAATGTAGGAATACTAAACGCAAAAAAACGCCACCACCCGTTAGGGTGGCGGCGTTTTTAAACCGTATCGCTTACTGGCGAATACCTTCAAACGTCACGTACAGCTCAACTTCGTGCATAACTTCCGGGAAATCGCTCATGTTAATACCGAAATCGCCGAGGGTAAGCATCGTGCTGCCTTCAAAACCTGCACGGTAATTGCCCCAGGGGTCTTCACCTTCGCCCATCAGGGTTACCGGCATTTCGATCACTTGAGTCTGACCATGCAGCGTTAGCTCACCGGTCACAACGCCTTCATTGTCGCCGGTAGATTCAAAACCGGTAGAAGTAAACGTCGCCGTGGGGAATTCGCTGGCATTCAGGAAGTCACCACTCAAGATGTGACGGTCACGCTCAGCATGATTACTGGTCAGACTATCAATTTGAACTTCCATTTCGACAGAAGAAGCGTCCAGATCGTCAGCATCGTAAGAGAACTGGCCGTCAAACTCTTCAAAGCTGCCCAGGATGTAGGAGAAGCCCAGGTGGTTAATTTTGAATTGAACGAAGGCGTGCTGGCCTTCCGTATCAATCTGGTAGTCCGCTGCCTGTGCTTGGCTCAAAGGAACCATCGCCGCTGCCGCTACGGCTACTGCCATTACGCTTTTCTTCATCATTATTTCCATCTCCTTTCTTTCCTTTATGGGCACTGTCGGCATTGCCTCTACCTTACCCGACAGCGTTCAAAAATTGTCACCCAGCAATCAGAGGCTGGTTCGGCTATAGCGGGGGTTTACCATCCGACTCAGCGTTGTATGACGATACCGGTAGTGATGTACTAACGCTGCCAGGGCATGACCACCCGCCAACAGCATTAGCGCAATCGCGCTATACCAATGAACCTCCCCCGCAAGGCTTGCCTGATTCGGCAGATCGTACAGCACCGCAGGAATCTCAAACCATCCAAACACGCTAATACCGCGGCCATTCGCTGTGGAAATCAAATAGCCACTGATCAACACAAGCAGTAATAGTACATAAAGCGCTATATGGCCCAGGTGAGCAGCAGCTTGCTCTAAGCGGCTGCCTTCTCCCGCAGGCGTGGGCTGTGCAAAACGCCATATTAAGCGGCCTACGGTCGCCAGTAGTAACAAAATACCTATCGAGCGATGAACCCAGGGGCCTTGGTTATACCAAGGATCGTAATAACCCAATCCGGTCATCCACCAGCCCAAAACAAACAACCCAATGATCGTCAGGGCACTGAGCCAGTGAAAAAGAATACTAATGACACCCCAACCGCTGCGTGTGTTCCGCAACATCCTTGATTCCCCCGTATAAAACTGCCCGCAAGGGTCTGCCCGCTCGTTTCGTAATGAGCATACCGTTTCACCGGCAAAAACTCTGCTGAAAAAAGCAGAATACATCGTTCGTAAAAACCATTGGTTATGTCGCTAATGATTCTGATGCTTCTTCACAAATTCTCCACGACATGTCCCAAGCCTAGCACTTTAGACGAAAGTTTAAAAAATCGAACAAACCCATCAATTTTACTATTTGTTTTGCGCACTTATTATTAGCGCACGTTCTGACACGACACATCACAACGCTTTTAAACGAATCCACTATCTATAGAGAGTATGACCCATGAAAAAATTGACCCTTATTTCCGCTATCGCCCTAACATTGACCTCTACAGCGGCTCTAGCCGAACAAGGCTCTGCTGAGCTCAATGAAATCGTTCATGCCAGTTCTTCTGTGAACCACAGCACAGAAAGCTTAAACCTGACGCCCGCTGATCTGACGCGTGTAAACGGTGATGCTGCTAAAAACACCGTTATCGAGCCTAGCTCTAAAGCGCGTCACTCAAACAGCAACAATGACCAGATTGCGCAGTCTGACCTGCCGCATCGCAACGCCTCCTAAGACAGGTAAGCGCTGCTGTCCAACGCAGAAACGCTTAGCTCCTTAGATGACAAAAACCCACCTCACGGTGGGTTTTTTATTTAGCTTGAACCAATGTTCCTTACTGGGCGGCTAGTACATCTAGGCCTCGTGCCAAGTCACGCTGAATATCTTCCTGACTTTCAAGCCCAACGGCCACACGAACCAAGCCCGGCGAAATGCCTGCCGCCGCTTTCTGTGCGTCCGAGAGACGGCCATGCGTGGTGGTTGCCGGATGAGTAATAGTGGTTTTTACATCACCTAAGTTCCCGGTAATGGAAAGCATCCGCGTGGCATCAATGACCTGCCAAGCGCCCTCTTGCCCACCTTTCACCTCAAAACCGAGCACCGCACCAAAGCCCTGCTGCTGCTGTTTCGCTAACACATGTTGAGGATGTGCTTCCAGCCCGCTGTAGTAGACGCGGTTGACGGCCGGGTGCTGATCTAGCCAGAGCGCCAGTGCCAGTGCGTTTTCACAGTGCGCTTTCATACGCAGTGAGAGGGTTTCCAAGCCTTTGGTGAAAATCCACGCATTAAACGGGCTCATGCAAGGTCCACAGGTGCGCACGACACCAAAAACTTCTTCCAGCACGTCATGCTTGCCTACCACGGCTCCGCCTACTGCGCGTCCCTGACCATCCAGATATTTCGTGGCAGAGTGAATGACCAAGTCCGCACCTAGCGCGATAGGCTTTTGCAGTGCGGGGGTCAAAAAGCAGTTATCAATGGCGAGCAGTGCACCGCTACGCTTGGCGAGCGCCGCCAGCGCAGGGATATCCGCCACTTCGGAAAGCGGGTTTGAAGGCGTTTCAGCAAACAGCAGCTTAGTCTTAGGGCTGATCGCCTCTTCCCACGCGGCCAAGTTGGAAAGCTCCACATAGCGCGTTGTGATACCGAACTTGCCCAGATACTTATCAAACAGGCTGACCGTGGAGCCAAATAGCGAACGAGACGCCACAATCTCATCGCCTGCCGAAAGCAGTGCCAGCGCCGTTGAGAGAATGGCTGACATGCCAGAGCTAGTCGCCACGCAGCGTTCACCATCTTCAAGCGCCGCTAGACGGCGCTCGAAGGTATGTACGGTAGGGTTCGTAAAGCGCGAGTAAACATTGCCTGGCTCTTTACCACCAAACTTGCGTGCCGCCTCGGCAGCACTCTCGTACACAAAGCTTGATGTGGGAAAAATGGGTTCCGAGTGCTCCTGCTCAAACGTGCGGTGGTGGCCCGAGCGAATAGCGAGCGTCTCAAGCGACCACTCATCCTGATGGCTATCTTCGTGCATGGCAGAGCCCCTTATTCCAAACGCGATTTCAAAATGCTAATTATTGCACCACATACACATTTCTCCTGCGGGCCACTTGGGCACCGCAGGTAGCGTGACACTTAATCGTCCAGATCGTCGTCTTGATTATGCATATCGACCAGCGCGTGGTCACCCGCGCTCTGATCTTTTACTGCATCGTTACGGCTGGCTTCCAAGACGGCCAAATACGCATCGTCAATGTCGCCAGTGACGTAGTTACCGTCAAATACTGAACAGTCGAAGGCTTCCATGTCAGGATTTACTTCGCGGCAGGCGTCTTTTAGATCTTCCAGATCCTGATAGAAGATGCGGTCGGCACCGATCAGCTGCCCAACTTCCTCTTCAGTACGACCATGGGCGATCAGCTCAGACGCCGCAGGCATATCAATCCCATAAACGTTGGGGTAGCGAACGGGCGGCGCGGCAGAGGCAAAGTAAACCTTACGCGCACCAGCATCTCGCGCCATCTGAATAATCTGTTTGCAGGTGGTACCTCGTACGATGGAGTCATCCACTAGCAGTACATTCTTGCCTTTGAACTCCACATCAATGGCGTTCAGCTTTTGGCGTACCGATTTTTTGCGCTGGGTTTGACCCGGCATAATAAAGGTACGGCCAATGTAACGGTTCTTCATAAAGCCTTCGCGGTAGGTCACGCCGAGATGCTGAGCCATCTCTAGAGCGGAAGTACGCGAGGTATCGGGAATTGGAATAACCACATCGATATCGTGATCCGGCCACTCGCTCAAGATGCGATCACCCAGCTTACGACCCATCTGCATCCGCGTGCCGTAAACGTAAGCACCGTCCAGGATAGAGTCAGGACGCGCCAGATAAACATGCTCAAAAATGCACGAGCGTAGCTGTGGGCGATCTGCACATACCTGGGTGTGTACTTGCCCCTGCATATCAACAAAAATCGCTTCGCCGGGGCCAAGGTCGCGTTCCAGCTCGAAGCCACCCACGTCCAGGGCCACCGACTCAGAGGCAATCATCACCTCTTGGCCATCAGCATCCTGACGGGTACCAAACACCACCGGACGAATACCGTGAGGGTCACGGAACGCCACCATACCAAACCCATTAATAATCGCGACCGCCGCGTAGCCGCCTTTGCAGCGCCGGTGCACTCTACGAACCGCATCGAAAATATCCTCAGCCTCTAGATGCAGCCCCTGCTTGCCCAATTCATGGGCGAACACATTCAACAGCACTTCCGAGTCAGAGCTGGTATTGATATGGCGAAGATCCGTGGAGAACAGCTCCTGCTTCAACTGCTCTGAGTTGGTCAGGTTACCGTTGTGGGCCAGCGCAATGCCGTAAGGAGAGTTAACGTAGAAAGGCTGTGATTCTGCCTCACTGGAGGAGCCAGCTGTCGGATAGCGAACGTGACCAATGCCCAGGTTGCCTTTCAGGCGTGCCATGTGGCGAGTATGGAAGACGTCACGAACTAATCCGTTACTCTTGCGCAGTAGGAAGCGTCCCTCATTCCAAGTCATCATTCCGGCAGCGTCTTGGCCCCGATGCTGAAGTACGGTCAGGGCATCGTAGATTCCCTGATTTACTGCCTGCTTGGCCAGAAGGCCCACTATACCGCACATTCCAGTTACCTCGCTTTAATACCATGGCTTACTGACGCAAGCCCGTACGTTCATCAAACTGACAAGCACTGGCGCTGGAAGCAGCACCAGCGGAGAATTTTCTGGCAGTTCCCGTTACTCAACCTCAGGGGCGCTGCTGGAGGGTAGCGTCGGCTGTGGGCGACGCAGTTCAGGTAGTGAAATATCGCGCAGCGACTCAGGCGGTGTCGGCAGCTCCCGCTCCCATTGGTCTAGCTGGCTGACCGCCCAATCGCGAAGCTCAATAAAGGTTGGCCGTAACGATGCTTGCTGCCAAGCCTGGAGCTCAGCCAGCGGCGTTAGGGTAATCAACACAGTAGCCACTAGCAGAATCACCGCCCCGCGGGCTATCCCAAAGGCAGCACCTGCAAATCGATTCAACAACCCCATGCCAACCCATTCAACGGCCGCATGCACCACGCGAATAACAATGCCACATAACAGAATGACGGCAAAAATCACCAGAGCAAATGCCAGCACTAAGCGTGCATCAAAGCTCTCAATAAAGCCGCTCATTAACTCTGCAACGGGCTCCGCCAAAACACGTGCGACCATTAACGCAACGACCCAAGCAGCTAAGCCAAGCGACTCGCGCACGAAACCGCGCACAAAGCCCGCCAGCATCGAAAGCCCAAGAACGGCTAAAAACAGCGCATCAATCCAGGTCAATGCCATCGTTAATCTCTTACTCGAACAAGCAAACCCTGCACATTAATACGCTGTTTGATAAGCGCCATCGCTGCCTCACCATCCTCAGACGTGGCGTAAGGGCCTACTAATACAGTAGTCAGATTGTTATCACGGGCGCGCTGAAACACGCTAAAACCTTCACCGCTTAGCTGGTCGCTAATACGCTGGGCATTGGCGGTATCACCAAAGCTGCCCACCTGGACTGCCCACTCACCCTGCTGCTGAGCAGAGGGTGCTACGGAGGCACCGCTATTGCGGCTCTCATTCGCTGCGACCAGCGCGGCAATGGGGTCTTCTTGCGGCGGAGAATCCGGTTCACGGCTGGGCTGCGAAGGCGCTTGTTGGCTAGGCTCGGCAGCAGCGGTTTGCGACGATGAACCTTCATCAGAACTAGAGCTCGCTACTTGATCTGTTTGTGGCGCTCGAGGTATTTCCTCTATCGGCTCATCCAGCGCTTCATCGGTAAGGACAGGTGACGACGGTGCAGGTGTATCAATGGTGTCAGGCATGTCAGGCACGGGCACATCTTGACGCTCCACATCCACAGGCTGTTCGATCACAAAGGTGGGCTGAGGGCGCTCTTCCCGAGGTGCGGGGTCGCTCATCAACCAAGGGACAACGATGGCCAGTAGCGCCAGCAGTATCACGATGCCACTAATGCGTTCCGTTTTACCGTATTTCATATCCCTCTCCATCAAGCTTAGCGTGCCCGCGGCGCTGCTTGCGGCAGTGGCATGGCCAGTAACTCAGCTACCGTGAAGAATGAGCCGGTGGCCAGCACGCGGTCCTCTGGGGCTAGCTGCTTGGCAAGCTTGGCAACCCCCGCTGCGGGGGAGTCGGCGCAATAATACACGTGTCCGCCCAGCGACGTAATACGTTTGGCTAACTCGTCTGCAGAACGGCCACGCTCACCTTCAAGGGTAACGCACACCCAGTCCGTGATACTTGGCAAAAGCGCCTGAATCACACCGTCGGCATCTTTGTCGTTAAGCATACCAATCAACGCCCACTGACGACCCCCTTTGGGTGGTGCGGGCAAACGGCGGGCCACGTAGTGTGCCGCATGAGGGTTATGCCCTACGTCCAAACACCACTGCCCTACCCACTGCATTCGCCCGGAGAGCGTTACCGTACGCAGCGCTTTGCGCACCGTGTTTAACTGCAAAGTGACACCCGCTAAGGCCAGCGCTTGAAGCGCCGTGGCGGCATTATCAAGTGGCAATCCAGGGTCTGGTAAACCATCCAGCGAAAGTGTACTGCCATCGGCATTAAGGCCATGCCAGCACCAGGGGTTGCCTACCGTCTCACCAGCGCTATGACTGAAGGCGGTGCCTAGTGCGTAGCTATGGGCTGCTATCGCTATTGCTGATTCCAACACGCTTGGCGGAAGCGACTGGCTACCTAGCACAGCGGGTTTTAGCGGGCGAAAAATACCCGCCTTTTCTCGCCCGATCTGTTCAAGATCGTTGCCTAGAAAATTCGCGTGATCAAGCGCAATCGTGGTCACGATAGCCACATCCGCGTCAATAATATTCACCGCGTCTAAACGGCCGCCCAGCCCCACTTCCAGAATCGCAATATCCAATGTGGCATTAGCCAAGCACCACAGCGCACACAGCGTGCCAGCTTCGAAATACGTGAGGCTAATTGAAGGCTCTTGTAAACGGGCGCTTTCTACTTGCTGAAAGCCTTCCACCAAACGCTGGTCGCTGGCTTCCCGGCCATCCACCGTCACGCGTTCGTTGTAACGCAGCAAGTGCGGAGAGGTATAAGTACCCGCCCGTAACCCGTGGGCACGAGCGACAGCATCTATCATGGCAAGGGTAGACCCCTTGCCATTGGTACCTGCTACCGTGATGACCTGTTTCGCAATGGCGCGCTCTAGCAACCCCATACGCTTGGCCACCAGAGAAACACGCTCCAGCCCCATATCGATCCCTACGGGATGCAGGGTTTCAAGGTGATGAAGCCATTCGGCTAAGGTATTAGGCATTGCGTGAAGCGTCATCGCTCGTCGCGTGACGAGAATCCGCTTGAGCAGATGTCTCTGCCGCTTCCGCTAGCTGCTCTTCATTGGCCACCGGCTCAACCACGTCAGCTTCGGGCAGATCACCTTCAGCAGGGTTAGCACTTTGATGTGTCAGCTTACGTAGCACGCCACCCACGCGGGCACGCATATCGTGGCGGTGAACAATCATGTCCACCGTGCCGTGCTCTAGCAGGAACTCACTGCGCTGGAAACCTTCCGGCAGCGTTTCACGCACGGTTTGCTCAATAACACGGGGGCCAGCAAAACCAATTAGCGCGTTGGGCTCGGCAATATTTAGGTCGCCCAACATCGCTAAGGAAGCCGAAACACCACCAAACACGGGGTCAGTCAGCACCGAAATATAGGGCACGCCCGCCTGCTTGAGTTTCTCAAGGGCCGCTGAGGTTTTCGCCATCTGCATCAGCGAGAACAGCGCTTCCTGCATACGCGCACCACCCGAGGCAGCAAAGCAGACCAACGGAATGCCCTCTTCCAGAGCGATGGTGGCGGCACGTACAAATTTCTCACCCACCACAGCGCCCATAGAACCACCCATAAAGGTGAACTCAAACGCCACAGCAACGATCGGCAGGCCATCCAGCTCGCCGCGCATCGCCACCAGCGCGTCTTTCTCGCCAGTCTCTTTTTGCGCTGCGGTCAGGCGGTCTTTGTACTTCTTGGAGTCGCGGAATTTGAGGCGATCATTCGGCTCAATCTCTGCCGCGATCTCTTCGCGCCCCTGTTTATCCAGGAACCAGTCCAAGCGTT
>VAPB010254976.1_pt1 | contig 10982 bp, 21 predicted proteins | sample 3395101 | NCBI WGS metagenome assembly VAPB01 (sample SAMN08290433, study PRJNA428436) | hydrothermal vent metagenome | isolation source: Deep-sea hydrothermal vent chimney | place: Indian Ocean: Southwest Indian Ridge | reverse complement strand
GGATTAGAGATTTGAGGGTATTTCGAGGTAATTTCCAGATAACCCTCCCAGTATCCCAATGGTAGTGATTAGTTAATAGATAGTAGAGGTGGATAGTATAATCTATTACTATCATAAGTTCTATTGATTAGACAGAAGCTTTCTGATGTGTTTTAATAGTTTCATCAACTAAAGGAGCTAAACACATGAATGAACATATTGACATATTTAAACTAACTGGTGAGTATATCTGTACGCTTATAGTCTCTCTTGATAAGTTTGAAAAGATTAGGGTTGTTGTTGATTCTTTTCGGGATAAGGTTTCTTGTCTACCTATGGAATACACCTTTCAAAGTCACCATGTTAAGAGCTTACTTAAGGCCAATAGTTTTTACCTTAGCTAAGTGATAACCGACTAGCTAAACTAGTTAAGGAATAGCGGAATTTGTTGTTAGAGCTTAAAAATCGTTTATTAAGAGTGTGAAAAGTGAAACTTATATTAACAGCTTGATATTCAATGTAATTACAGTAATTACATATACACACAGTACACACACACACAACACAGAAATAAGCGCGATGCCGGGCAGGACGATTTTTAGGTACGATTTGCGATTGTATAAACGATTTTTAGGTATTTTCTCTAGATCACTTAATTTTATTCTAGTTAATAGACTCACCAACTTCTAAATACAGTTTAAAAATATATATTGGCATGGCATAGGTTTAAAATTTTCACTTGGCATATTTTACATTTTCAAAAGTTTGGATTTTTTACACCCTTTTCTTTACTTTTGGTAATTTTAAAGGTATTCGTATAAGCGATTTTTAGGCTTTACGACAATTTACTGATACTACACTACCTATTTAGCTAATTGTAAAGAAGAACTAAAACATCTAAATTAAATAGAAATAAGCTTAAAGTTTTCATTATTTACGCCGTTATATAAGGTATAACAAGTCACTTAAACACATTAAACTTAACTAAGAGGTAATAGCTAATGATGTATTCAGCACAAGTTAACACACTCACTACACTGGAAGAACATAACTTTTTTTATTTTTCAAACTTTCAAAGTTTTGAGACTCTTAAAGGGGAGTTAGTTAACTATAAGCTAAGTACAATAGATAAACAATCTGATTTAGCTAAGTTATTCACCCAGCTTAATGTCACCACTGAAACCTTAGAGACTTGGTTTGACGACTTTGAACCTTTAACTGAACTTGATATAGCTAAGGCTTGGTATCTCTCTAACTATCTCAACATAGCTATGGAAAATATACTTGATGAGATGGAAAACCACACACTTATTGAAGGGTCAGCTATAGATTATGTCAAGGAAACTTCGAACTATCTCGACCTATTAGACGTTTTATTAGAAGACTCTCCCTTGTCTAACGCTTATGTACGAATAGACTATGAAGCTATTGCTCATGATCTTGAGTGTGGTGGGGACATTTCAACCTTCGAGTTTAATGGGTCAACATATACTATCGATTAACTACCACTCAAATCTTCCTTCCCTATTAACCTAACAGGACACAAATTATGAAAAAATCGCTAACTAAAACCGACATTTCCGTTCTTAACTTAGCTAATACAGGCTCTTTAAGTATATCGAACTTAACCAACAAGCGAATGTTTGCCAGTTGTCTCAAACTTTCTACTAAAGGGATGATTGTAGGGAAAAGAACAAGTCACCGATCTAATGGCTACACTTACCAGAAAAGGTGGATATCCAGTAAGCAATGGCTCACATTTACTGGTGCAATCTCGGCGACTGGCTTAGATCACTTAACTAAGGAGATGTTATCATGATAACACGAGTAATTGTTTTCTTTAAAGGTAGACCGATTAAGGGGGTAACTTTTGTCCCTAAAGCAGCGCCTAAGTATCCTCGTGATATACTGCTTGAAGTAGAGGCAATGAACCTAACACCTGAGCTACATGACTTCACAAAACCTTTGTTTTTACTTAAAGATGGTAGTTATAAACGAGGTGATTTGACTTATCGATTTGACAGACGTGAAATAATAATTATAGGGGTTTAATCCAAGGGATAACTAAAGATAGACAGAAGAATATTGATGCACAAGTATATGGGGTTTGTTGTATCTACCCTAATCCAACACAAAATTACACCTTTATAATCCCTAAAGAACTTAAGGATATAGCTATCAAAGGGGCTTATCTAGTGGTTAAGTCAACTAATGGCTTAGATATAGTTAAGGTGGTTAAATCACTAGGTATAGCTACCTCTGAAGATGGAAATTTTAGTAATAAACCCTCTAATTTTGCATGGGGATTTCAAGTTGTGGATATAGCGGCACTTCATAAACTGGAAGGTTTAAAACATACTATTTAAACTTGCTGAGGGAATTATTATGGTTAGAGTTTACAATAAAGCTGAATTGTTAAGAGCTGTACTTCACGCATACTCTAGGACTATGATAGATGAACCCTTAGTAATTACCTTAGGTAAGACTAAGTATAAAATACCTCCCAATCTAAAATATCACCTAGCTAAAACATCACCAGCACTAAGAGCAATACGCAGATTACCTGCAAAACACTTTAAAGAAGACTAAAACAAATTTAAAAGGGTATATATATAATATGACAACGACAGCACTAATGGTTAATGCGATGCTACAAGCGAATGAACTAAAATGTATAACAAAACAAGGGAATAAACTTTCACTTAGAACTTTACAAATTTCAAGACCTAAAGGGTCTAAAATATTAGCTAATGATAAGGAGGGGTGTATGTATATACTAACAGTGCAAGATACTATCCCCTATATTACGCAAGATACCTTAGATAGGGAAGCATCTAGCGATATAGGGGAGGTGATCCAACAAAATACCGAGATAAATCTGCCATGGGCTTATAGCTACCTAAATAGTGATGAATTAAAACGTTTACAAGAGATAGAAGCTGTATTAATAGCTAAGATAGAAGATTTAAAATATAGGTCAGTAATCTCCAGTACCCAGGAAGTGTATATTAATAGTCTAAGTCTTATTTGTGTTAGTGCTAAAGGAATGAAGGGAGAGTTTTTAGCTGAATTTTCTTAACTTATTAGCTAGACAGTATTATAAGTATTTTAAGAGGTTACACAATATGATAACAACAGCAATGTTAGTTAACTTAATGTTACAAGCTCATGAGCTAAGATGTATAACACTAAGAGGAACTAAAATTTCTATTAGAACTTTATATGATTCAAAAATTGAAGGGTCTAGAATATTAGCTAACAATAAGGAAGGATATACACACATATTAACAGTTCAAGAGTTTATCCCTCACATTACACAACACATCTTAGATAGAGAAGATTTTATGGATATGGAAGAAGGTATTAGGATAAATACTGAAACAAACCTACCTTGGGCTTATAGGCAACTAAATAGTAAAGATTTAAAAGAGTTCCAAGAGCTAGATAGGGAATTAACAACCAGAATAAACAAATTAAAATGTATACTTATAAACCATAAAGATAAGCAAGAATATAAGGATAGTTTGGAGCTTATACGTATATACGCGCATAAAGAAAAAGAAACTTTAAATAGTTTATACTATGATTGTAACTAGACAAAATTATAATCTCTAGGTATACTCTCCTCTACTGTTTTGCAGTACCTAATCAACCTTAATTTATTTTGGAGTTTATAAGATGTCTGAAGTTAAAATCAAGAAAGCCTTTGTAGATTTACACAATTTTTTAGCTGAAAACAAACAGAAGAAAATCAGTACTGTTTTTGAGACACTACTTAATATGATGACTGCGCATCCAGGTGGTGGAGGCGGTGGAGAATCCATAGTTATTAGAGATGCAGAAGAAAATGTTGTTGCAATTTTCTGTTTCTACCACAAACGCTGGGAAATGGTAACTGATATTGCTTATGGTACTAAAGCGTCGTCTAAGTCAGGTTTATATAACATGTGTAAAGAGGGCAACTCACTTTATACTAAGCAAAACGCAGAGGCTAAGAAAGCATCGGCAGGTATCTTAGCTCGGTTACAAGATCCTGAAAGTCTAGTAACAATAGAAGATATCCCAGTTATCCAAGCAGAAATTGAAAAAGAGCGAACTGTTATTGTGGCAACTTCGAAGCCTGAACATAGCTATGCCACTAGAGCTGAAGTGTTTCAGGCTATGGGAGTTCCTGACCCTAATGCAATTGAAGTAGCAGAAGAATCGCACTACTAAAATTTAGCTAAGCCATGGAAGGCTTTAATTCTAGGAGGTGATTAATGAAAATAGGGGCACTTTGCAGAGTTTTTGGAGACGATAAAAAGAAATTTTTAATTTCATCAGAACTAGTATTTAGTAAAGGTAAGTTCCGTGTGGTTGTGCAAAATGAACAGACTGGACAATTACATTCTGTTTATGTAGATCAAGTAAAACTTATATTACAAGAGACAGTTAATGAAAGTAAGTGTACTACAAAAGAAGAATACTAAAAACTAGAGATACTGCAGCGATGTCTCCAGTTTTAAGGCTTATATGTTAATGTCTTCATATAAGCCTTTTTTATTCTCTATAGTCATTAGTTTTATTTATACCTTATAAAAACAAACTATTAGACTTTTACATTAATTAGCAATATACTAGATGTTCCTTAAATAGCTCTAATCGCGGAAACCAAAGAGATAACTAAATGACTAAACGCTGACTATAATTAACACTAACTCGACCATAGAGACCTAACAGTGAACAACCAATTGCCAAGGATAGCTTCTTTAAAGTAGAAGATATAAAATGACTAATGACAAACCTAGAACTTCAAGTAGACGTATGTTAGTAAGATTAGACATATTAGAACAAGCAAAAGTATTGAAGAATCTTGGTGTTCCCGTAGAGGCTATAAAGCGAAGCCTTAATGTGGATATGTCAGGGCTTACATTTAGTAACTTACTTCATTATTACTCTTCACCATTAATAAATCACCCTAAAAATAATTCCTTAAATCCTGAATGGTTAGATAGTGAAGGTGCAGAAATACAAGTACCACCGGACAACTTTAAGTATAGGGGAAGGTTCCCTGGAGGAGAGTGGGTTAAGGTAGCCGAATGAAGTCCATACAACCTTTCATAGATCTAGGCTGGCATACTGTTCCATTAACAGGTGAATTAGCTAGGTTATCTGATGGTACAAAGACAATCCCAGGTTTTTGTAAAGGATGGAAAGAGAAATATAGCAAAGAAATAAATACAGTACCGGCTAAATTAGGTGGAGTTCTTACCGGTGGATTATCTAATATTATAGCTATTGACTGTGATAATCAGGCAACTTTCGACCTTTTTCTTGCCCAATGCCCAGAGTATAAATTTATATTCTTTTCAAGAGATAAGCCTAAAGGTGGTGGAACTCTCATATTTGAGTTAGATAAAGAATTAGCTATCTCCACATTTTCGATTCGCGATGGCCTTATAGATATTGACATCTATACAGATAATGGCTTCGTTTACCTACCTTCAGATAGCAACACCACAAAAGTTGAGTGGTTAGCAGAAACCCTTAACGAATTACCCTTAGTTTTACCAATACCTCAAAGTATAAAAGTATTATTAACAACCTTACATAGGCAGTACACATTATCAAAAGAAGGCATAGCCCCTATAAAAAGAGCCTTAGCTACTCAACAGTCTGTAAATTATTTAGCTCCTCAAATTGAACTTTTTATTGCTAAGGGGTTTAATACTTCATTATTTAGAGTAATCACACCTAGAGATTTTAGAGATATTGAGCAGTATATTAGAGAAGGCTATTTACATCCTAATAATGTACCTGATCATAGGGGCAGTGAGTACCTTTCAAAAGTATCAGCTATATTAGGTGCTGACCCATCTATAGATTCCAAACTTTACTATCAAGCAATAAAAGCTATAAATGATCTGTGGTCTGCCCCTATGGATGCAAAACGTCTTGATGCTACTATAGTTAAGAGAATGCTAGAGGGTGGTGTAACAATAGATGGTGTTAATATATGGAAATATGATGATACATGGAAGTCTAAAGGGTTAACATTTTCGAATAAATTGGGTGAATCAATAGAGGTATTTTTTGATGATGTACGGCGATTATATTATATGGTTAATCATACTAAGGGAGATGTATCCTCTTTTAATCGAGACAATGACATATACTCATACATAGAGACAGTAGGTAGTAAAGGCCTACCACCTAGAAAAGAACTTAAAGTTGTTATGCCTATAGTTAGAACAATTAGTAAACCGTCACTACCTTTTGGTAGTTTTATGTTAGATGAGTATACTAGAAGCTTTAATATGTTCAAACAGACACCTGCATTAGCTATACTTAATAACCCAGAAACATATAAGAAACACTATACTAAACCAACAATCTTACTAAACTATTTAGATAATCTTATACCTGATAAAGACTCTAGAGATTTTGTATTAAGGTTTTTACGGCATAAATTAATGACCTTTGAATATAGCCCAATAGTCTTGTATTTTCTAGGAGTACCAGGATCAGGTAAAGATACGTTTATTGATATATTATCGATAATTATGGGTTCTCAACATATAGCTAAACCCTCAGTTAAGGAATTTCTGGAACAATACAACGGTTGGTTAATTGATAGCTATTTTGTATAGCTTGATGAATATGGTAATCAGTTAGTAAGGGCTAATGAGAAAGCTGAAGCATTAGGTAAGCTACTAGCTTATACAGGGAAGTCTGAAATTCAGATAAGGCAAATGAGAACTGATGGTTATTTAACACATCATTTTGCAACATTCGTATTAACAGCTAACTCAAACCCTCTGATGGTAACTGAAGATGATAGAAGAGTACATTTAATTGAAACACCAAATAAACTTCAAGATCAAAAATGGGTAAAAGAATTAGGCGGAGTAGCTAAAGTACATGACACTATACTAGCACAAGTAAATGACTTTTGTTATTACTTAGCTACTAAAGTAGGTGTTATAGCATCACAAGATTATGTATCCCCTCCAGAGTCTATAGAAAAATGCCGAATAATTGCAGATAAATTAGGGGCTGGTGCTAAATTAGTTTATATGCTACGAAAGTGCTTATTTACTGAGCTAGAAGAATTAGCATATGAGCATTCTGTAGATGATCTATTTGACTCTATAGAAATGAGTCAAATATCTGAGGATAGTCTATATGATATTTATACCGCTATGACAGACGGATTAGGTACTAAAAGAGCACTAAGCAAGTTCATGATGGATGGGGGATTTGCTAAGTTCCCAACTACTGCAAATAGAACTAAAGTTTATATGTTTAAGATACCAATGTTATCTAGATTTAAGCCTAGTCAATTTATCTAAATAAAGGAAATTAAAATGTATATAGAACCTCTAAACATTGTGATTATTTTAATAGCTATAGTTATTTTCATAGCCTATTCATTTTGGAAACTTTTCTCATTAACTAAACAACATCATAAGGACAAAGTTATACTATTTGCAAATCTAAAGTATTATTCTTGTATGCACAGTTCACAAAATGTTGTAGAAGTTGAAAAACTTAGAAAGAAGTATAATATACCTAAGTAAAGTAATAGAAAATAGAGTAGATTTAAGGGGGTTTTAAATGGTTCACTATATAGTTAAAGATCCGAAAGGTAAGTTTATTGGTGATAGTCTTTCCAATACAAAATGGCAGGCAGTACTATATTTTATATTTAATCGAAAATGTAGGGATTTAAAGTGTTTTGGAAAAAATGGACATGAAGTAGTAAAAGTCTATATTAATGAGATAAAAGAAAATGACAAAATTTGAAATGTATTTCTTAATGATTTTTGCACTACTTATAACCTTTAATTTTTGGCTATCTTATATACTTAACTTAAAGATCAGAGAGATAGACAGGTTAAAAGTTATTAATCATAGATTGAAAGGTAAGAATGAGTAAATGAAAATGCTAGAACTGATATATTACGGAATTATAGTGTTTATAATCTTTGGATTATTAGCTCTAAGCTATATTTAGAGTGATGCAAAGATTACAAATAAAAATCCATATACTTAATAAAGAAGGTACTTGGTAATATGTATGAGTTTAAAATAGAGGTAACTAATGGGAAATTAGATGCAACATACAACCCTTTTAACGTTAAATACTTGGTAATAATATATAATTACGATAAAAGTAAGGAAGTTAATGAGTTTAATAACTTTAAATATGTTTTAAAGTTTATTGATAAACAATATAAACTCAGATCAAGAACAGGTGTATTAGTATATATGCATTTACCTGAAGTTATAAACAATTATTTAGTTAAAAAAGATATAATCAATGTATCAGGAATAGTTAAGATAACTAAAGCACAATGGTTAAGCCTTCCAGGTATAGGGGAAGAAACAATAAAAAAACTAACTAAAGAGTTAGCTAAACATAGGAGGTATTTAAAATGTTAATAGGTAAGAAGTGTATGGTAGGTAATGGATATCATAAAAAACATGTTGATTATTCAGCTTATAAAGCAATTATAGTATCATTACCAATAATGGACTCGTATGATAACTTAATTATTGCAGTTTTAGAAAAAGGGGAAATTCGAAGAGTGTATACAGAAAATATCACTATGGTCGAATTAGATGATTAGTGAATTTAAAACGTTTCTAGATGATTCTAAAAGTCAGTCTATGTATATTACAGGAGCTGCAGGAACAGGTAAGACTCATTCACTTAATGAGCTAGTCAGTTACTGTATAGATGCTAATATTTCTTATATCGTGTGCGCATTTACTCATAAAGCATGTAGGGTATTAGCTAATGAGTTACCTATAAGCTCTAATATCTTAACATTGCACAAGTACCTTAAAAAACGCCCTGTAGTAAACTCAAATGCTATTAAGATACGACATATAGAGACATCTATACAGCAAGGACAACCAGATAAGAAATCCATAATGTTTTTAGATGAGTTTTCCATGGTAGGTGAAAAAGATTATATGGATATTATTGCATTACAAGATAGTGATAATAAGATGAAGGTAGTGTATATAGGAGACTTAAACCAACTACCTCCAGTAGGAGATAGACAAACAATAAACCCTTCTTTACCTTACTGGGTAAAACTAGTACATCTTTACAGAACTGATAAACCAGGATTACTAAGCGTATTAAATAATTTAGTTAGATATATACAAGGAGAAACACCAAAACATTTAAAACCAAATGACAGTTTTATGCGAACAGACACCTTAGGTTTAGTATCTGCATTCGTTAATCACCATAAAGTTGGACACGATGTTATTATGTTAGCATATACTAATGCACGTGTTGAGGAGTTAAATTGCGGTATACATAAGACATTAGAAGAAGGTGATAATCTTAGATTTTCTCCTACTTTGCATAAATACATACGTACTATAGGCTCAATTTTTGAGAATAGTGAAGTAAATGAAATAACTTTAGCTTATAATGAGGATACGCTAGCTTCAAATTCAAAATATCAAACTCTTGAACATTTAAAAACTATGAAAGATATAATGTTTGTAGAGTTTGCAGATGCTGAAGACAGTAAAATATCTAATATCTATGCTTGTATTCACGGACATTACCAACATAAAGCAGCACTTAATGAGTATAAACATTTAGCAGTAGAAGCTAACAAAGCTATAAGAGATAAGTATGGCATCAAAGCGAATATATGGGCTAAAGAAAATAAAGGTACTAAATTAGCTAAGAAAAGGTCTAAAGCTTGGAAAGATTATCTGACATTTAAGGAGTGTGTAATTTGTATAGATTACCCTTATGTAACTACGGTACATAAGTCACAAGGTAGTACATATGATTATGTCTGTATCGATACAAATAATATAGCTATATGCGCAGAGCATAACTATAAACTTTACTTAAAGCTACTCTATGTAGCTATCAGTAGAGCTTCAATAGGTGTATATACTAACTAGTAAAAAAGAGAATTAAAATGCCAATGTTTAGAAAAAAGCCTACAGTACAAGAAGCGTACCAATTTATTTACGATACCACATGTATCCAGTTCTTAAGAGATTGGATGGGTAAGGCTTTTGTAAATTTTGGAAAAGGTGATAATAATGATGCTAAAGCATGGCTACATGTAAAAACTTTAGAGGATGGAGATAAAGGAGAAGTAAAGCATGTTGCAACAGAGGGTGATTGGATAATTAAGAGTGTTAAGGGGGAATTTTACCCTTGCAAACCTGAAATATTCAAAGAAGTCTATAACGAAGTATTAGCTAAAGAAAAGACATTACATAATAGTGATATATCAGGGGCACGAAAAAATGTACCCGACATAGAAGTTTATGGTAATGGGGATATTTTTAAACTCTTATCAAAGGCCAGCTCAAAGACTGAGGGATGGATGAAGTCAACGAAAGCTATGGAAATTAGGGGTGTTGGCTGTATTGTGCAGGTAACAACACAGCAAGGGGATAATATCGCAGAAGCATTAACATTTGTTCCTGGGGTAGAAATTAGCTTAAGTAGAGATAACGGAAAAAACAATTACAAACTAATAGCTATATAGGGATGAAAGAATGAGTAACCTTTACAGTTTTCTTTATCCCAAGGCAATAAAAATTGTTTAATAACCTAAGATAAAAGGAGAGTATATGAATGACGTTTTAATTGTACCTAACACTATATGGAAACATACTAATGGTAATCTTTATAGAGTGTTATTTTTAGTTAATCACACATCACTAGGTAGAAGTAGGGATAAGTACCCTCCATCCGTTGTATATGAAGGTGTAAAGAATAAACTTAAGTGGTGTAGAACTATAGAATCTTGGGATAGATCTATGCAGAAAGTAACATGAAGATTGACATAAAGTGCCCTTGTGGTAATAAAGAACACTTAAGAACATTAGATGAAGGAGTATATAACAAACCAAAAACTGAGGGTAAGCCTATCTATCTGTTTATCGAAAGAATAGACGAGATACGGATAAAGTGCTTATCTTGTGATAGAGAGAGTATTCTATAAACAAGATAACTAAATATAACT
>VAPB010955699.1_pt1 | contig 10986 bp, 5 predicted proteins | sample 3395101 | NCBI WGS metagenome assembly VAPB01 (sample SAMN08290433, study PRJNA428436) | hydrothermal vent metagenome | isolation source: Deep-sea hydrothermal vent chimney | place: Indian Ocean: Southwest Indian Ridge | reverse complement strand
TTCCCGCCATAATCCCCTCCTTTCAAAGAGAAAATTATAGCTTTCTTATAGGACATTTCTAAATTGCTGCTTTAGGACATTATCATTTTGCGGTAACACAGGGAGTTTGCGGCGCATTTCAGGCAGGCTCAAACTGCACCCGCTTTGGGATCAGGTGCCGGCAGACTACAAGGGGAATAAAAACTGAACTCCTTGTTCAGCACGGTTTAATGGTGACAGCTACTGAACGAAGTTCGCCTGCCCGGTAGTTTCCGGTTTGTCGGGATACTTCGGGGAAGTTTTTTAAAAAATAAGCCCTGCAACCGCAATGCGCGGGGCATTAGTGCCTAACATGCCGGCTCCCCCTACTACAAGCATGATGCTTCCAAAAACCCTTTTTTCAGTTATACGCCCGAACACCTCTTTAAGCAGAACGTGAGATGTAAGACCGTACAAATATCCAACAACTTTTGATATAGTAAGACTGTAACTGTAAGGATGCTTATTTTATCCCTGCTAAAATGACAAAATACATAATTATTCACGCTATTGCAACTATAAACAACTAACCGGATATCAAGTAATTATGAAATGTAAAATTGCCCTTATTTTCCCCAGATGTAAATACCCGACTGGCGATATGCCGATGGGTATCGGATATATTGCGTCAGAACTGTTAAAGATCAAAGACATACATGTTGATATCATTGATACTACATTCATAAGAAAACCCAAAGAGCATATCTCTCATATTTTCAAAAATAACCACTACGATCTCATAGGGTTTTCAGTGATGACATCGATGGTTGAAGATGCCTTTGAAATGGCAGCCGGAATTAAGGAGAGCGCTCCTGATTCTAAGATCATCTTTGGCGGTCCCCATCCAAGCGTTGCGCCGGAGCATGTTTTAGAAAATGCCAATGTTGACGCTGTCTGCATCGGTGAGGGTGAAAAGGTTATGTATAACCTGGTAAAGTCTGATCTGAGTTTCGCCGGGATTGAAGGAATATGGTTTAAGCAAAATGGCCAAATCATAAAAAATCCACAATGTAAACCGGTTGAAGTTCTTGATGAGTTAGAGTTCCCTAACAGAGATCTACTGGATGCAAAACAATATTTTAGCAAGTGGTTTCAATTGGATCCTGTCTCGCTGTCATTAAGAGGTAACAACATTATAGCATCACGCGGGTGCCCTTACAGGTGTTCATACTGTCAGCCCACCTTATCAAAAATATTTGGCAAAAAGATCAGAAAAAGATCCCCTGAAAATATTGTGGAAGAGCTTGTTTTATTAAAGAAAAAATATAATGTTGAGGCATTTATGTTTCAGGACGATACGTTAACAATAGACAAAGGGTGGGTCTTCAATATTTGTGACGAGATTATCAGGAAGAAGATCAATCTTGTCTGGGGATGTAATACCCGGGCAAATATGGTCGATAAAGAAATGTTTTTAAAAATGAAAGAAGCCGGCCTGAGAAAAGTCAATATGGGAATTGAATCCAGCTCTCAAAGAATATTGGATGATGTTTATAATAAAGGAATAACGATCGAACAGATAAGAAACGCCGTCGATGTCTTCAGGGAACTGGATTTGAAAGTGCAGGGATATTTTATGATCGGAGCTCCCCATGAGACAGAAAAAGACATTGTAAATACTATCAGGTTTGCAAAAAACCTTGATATAGAAGATGCAACTTTTTCAATAACCACTCCACTGCCTTACACTTATCTTTATGACATGAGCAAGGATTCAATTGATCGGGATTTTGGATCTTTCGATTACTACAAACAACCGGTATATAATGGCAATGTAGCGTTACCGCCTTCAAAGCTGACGTTTTTAAAAAGAAGAGCTTTTATAGAATTTTACCTTTCAAAAAAAAGGATCCTGCACACAATGAGATCATTAATGTCCCCCAAAACATATGCCAAACTAAAAAGGTTTTAAAACAGCATGTTAAAAACAAACATGGTTATAATGTGTCATGAACAAGGTAAACCCTCTGGCTATTATTATTAAACATCAAAGGGAAATTATTTTGGAGGTTCTCAAGGGACTCATTATGGTCGTCTTCTATCAGGAGATAAACCGGGCGTTTTAAAGAAGCAAAATAACTCCTTACTTGAGGATTCAGGGCGTCTTTAAACAGTTCCTCGCTTATCCTGAGACGTTCTTTATATTCAGGAAGCTTTTCAGTAAATATCATATCGCTTACAACGAACAAGCTTCTTTCTGAAAGGGCAGATAGTTCATAGGCTTTGTTATCAGCGGAATTACAAAGATCCATATCGGGATTAGCAAGCATAAGCAGAGCTTCCCGGGGCGTATTGTCCCGTATCCATTTATAAGCTTCATTTTTCACACTGTCCTTAGCAAAGGCAATGTGCTTGCCGGAAACAGAATATGTTGTATCTCTAAACCTGGGATGAATAATATAAGTTTTTACTGCTGAAACAGGTTTATACAGCAGGAAAAGCACAATACCTGCTGCTACCATCCCTTTTAACCGTCGATTATGTATTATTGGCAGCCATACTGATAGCGCCAGGACAAAGAAGATTGAAACAAAGAACGATAAAACATATGTAAACTTGTAGATATTGCGGCCGCCCCATTTTACAAAAATTAAAAAACCAAGGATTAAGAATGTACCTGTCAGTAAAAAGTATAATGCTTTGGAAGGGAACCGTTTAAACGCGATCCAGATGCCAACGGCAATTACCGGAAACGAAAACCAAAACGCGGTTACATATGTGACGGTAGCAGTTAACCCTATTAGCTCTCCACTGGCTAAACCGCTTGTAGTAGCCTGTAGAGCATCTCTGATATAAAATAAATAAGGCAATGCCAATAAGATCGCTATCATGTATGGCAACATGATCTCTACTGACTCCTTAAGCCTCTCTTTGAAAGTACCCTGAGCTGCCAGGAAGATAAAACCGGCCCAGAACGGTATATGGAGTAACGGAATGATCGCTAAAGGCAGGTAGGCGAGAATATTTGCAATAACCAGGGCGCCCAGGCTTATCAGATACACCTTTCGGTTTCTGTCTGGAGGTGTTCTCTTTGAAAGAAGCAATAGTATAAGGATATATGCGAATATCAGGCAGAGGCCTAAAGGCATGGCGGTGATAAAATAAAACTTTTCGAGAAAAAGCACCTGCACAAATCCCATATTCTGTATCCAGACCAATAAATTCTGTACGAGTGGTATAGTTCCTGAAAAAAACTTAATAGTAAACAGTATCCCGGCATCATTACACAGCAAACCAATCGTTGCAAGCGGCACAAGGTATCGGTATTTTTCCGAAAAACCAAAAAATTTTGCAACACTATAGGCTATGCATAATATCCAAAAAAGCGATAATAAATTTATTGTAGAAATGATTTTAAGCAGATTGTAATTTGTTGGAGCAGAAAGAGCGGCTATTAATGCATGAAATGCCCAGGGATAAGCTATCATGGTGCCTCCTAAACCTGGACTTTCCGGCGGGAAGATGCCATTTATGATTTGCGTTGTGATTGATGAATGAAAAAAGCTGTGAGTAGAAATAAATGCCCCTTCAGATCCTAAAAGGACCGGTATTGCTAACAGGAGAGTTGCCAGGAAAGCCAAGAAACAAAATGTCAATTCCTGCCTGGTAAGCTTTATAGCCGTATATGATTTATTTTTGTGCTTGGTAATTATATAAGTCAGAACCGCAGCTCCGGCAATTACATTTATTATATTGGTTATATACCCCGCAGGGACATCAAGATATAACAATCCTAAAATCAGAATACTGCTGATTCCAATTGAAACGGGGAAAGCCAGGATAAGCTCTTCTAACTCTAAATTTTTCTTTTTGACAAAAGCAAACAGACAGAGACCCGGAAGGTAACAAACACTTAATAAAACACCTGCTGTCTTAAGGGGTTCAAAATCAATGAAAATGGTTAGAAAGGCAGATAAAATATATAAAAAAATAAGTAGCATTTTTATTTTTAATACAAAACTCTTATTCTAAAACCACTACTGACCGCCTGTTTGCAAATTAAGATTCCCCGCTGCAGAGAAAGCGGGGATATCATTAGTTAAAAAACTATTTTTTTAGAAATCCCCCCCCCTTTGAAAAAAGGGGATTATCCGCCCCTGCGGGTCCGCCTGAGGTGAAAGGGGGATGTTAAAACAATTTTTCGTTATATCCTTTGTTACGGGCAATCCGCAGAGCATATTTTATCCTCTGACAATCTCGTTTTTCAATATGTTAATGTGGTACAATATTTTTATTATAAAAATTTATAAGCCATATAATCAATGAAGAAAGCACTCACAATCATAGCCGTTAACTGTGCATTTTTGTGCACACTTATTGTGGGTATTGAAATATTTAGTCAGTTTGTCTACCTTGTAAGATTCGGCAATTTTTATTTCATGCAGGACGCTGATGAAGAACTTTCTGTAAACGGCAGAATTTTTGAAATTCACCCATACCTTGCTGGAAGACCTAGAGCGTCTGTTGCTGTGCATGAAAACAACATATCAATAAAAACCACTGGTTTACACACCCGGTGGACAGGAGGCAGTCAGGATGATACCGGTCTCATTAGAATTGCCATTTTAGGCGGTTCTACAGCATTCGGAACCTGTGTATCAGACAAGGATAGCTGGCCAGCGTTACTTCAGGCAAAGCTCGGAAAAGGGTTTTCAGTCACTAATTATGGTGTCCCTGGATACTCCACCGCTGAAGCTATCATACAAATGGCACTCATTGTTCCAGAGAAAAGACCGCATATTGTACTATTTTATGAGGGCTGGAATGATATAAGAAATTATCACGAGAATGACTTAGGGGCAGACTATTATGGGCATGGGATGAGACAATACAGGAGTCTCGATATTTCTGCTTTTCAGAAAAAGAAGAGCAGTTTTGCCACTGCCTGGCTGATAGCCAGGATAAAAAACAAATTCGCAAAACCACCAGAAAAAAACTATAAATTATTTACAGAACCCGATCTGTTTGTAGACAAAATATATATAAGAAATCTGAGGACATTAAAACTGTTGACAGAGAATATTCATGCTTTTGGAGTATTTATTCCGCAAGTACTTAATTACTCGGATTACCTTGGAAAAGAAGGTTCTCACAAATGGACAAGACATATAAAAAATGATGCTTTGCCAACCTTGATGGAGAGATTTAATTCTCTTATGAAAGGATTGTGCTCTCAAAGTGATAGCAATTGTGTAGTTCTCAGTGAAGTGACAAAAGTGAAATGGCTCCCTGATGATTTTGAGGATGCAGGACACTTCTCTGAAAAAGGTGGATTGAAATTTGCTGAAATATTAGCTCAACTTATTCGCACTAAATCTGACAATACAGACCGGGAAAGCCCTCAAGGGCCTGCTTATGCCAATTAGGTGACTAAAACCGATATAGTACCGGCCATTATGAGTCTATTATGTCATTAAGCGCCTTAATCCTGTGCTTGAATGCAATGGCTACGATTGTTACCTCATTTATCATAATCTGATTAAAGGATTAATTGCATATTTTTACAGGGATTAACCATCAGGAATTTATCTTTAAGATAAAATCAACAAAAATTTAAAACTTAATATTAGATTATGTACTTATCAATAATTATCCCGGCCTATAATGAAGAAAAAAACCTCTTTGTAAATATTACTAAATTTAATGAGTATCTAAGCAAACAATCTTATGATTATGAAATTTTAATAGTGAATGACGGATCTACAGATAAAACACATGAAATTGCTGCTAAGCTTGCTTTACAAATTAATAAATTAAAACTGATAAATAATAAAATAAACAGGGGAAAAGGCACTGCGGTCCGTCAGGGTCTCCTGTCGGCGAAGGGAAAATACAGACTTTTTATTGATGCGGACGGTTCTACCTCTATCAACCATATTGATCAAATATGGGGGCATTTTAATAAGGGATATGATATCGTAATAGGGAGTAGAAACACCAGAGATGCTAAGGGAGCTTACATTGAATTAATCCAGACTTTTTGGAAAAAGTTTTTTAGTATCTGCGGCAATCGAATCATCCAAAAAATAGTTGTCCCGGGCATTTGGGACACCCAATGCGGATTTAAAGCTTTCACCCAAAAAGCAGCAGAAGACATAATTTCCAGAACCAAAACTAACCGATGGGCCGTTGATGTTGAAATATTGGCCCTGGCTTATCTTCTGAAATATAAAATTGCAATAATTCCTGTACATTGGAAAAATTTCCCTTATAGCAGGGTCAGGCCCAGAGATTATTTGTTTACTTTGGTAGATGTATTTAAAATAAAATGGAATCTAATAAATGGGAGGTATAACTATGGCAAACATAAAATGTCATAGACAGAGTTAAAATCTTTAATATAATCAGAGAGAAAAGATGCCGGATATTATCCTAACGAGGATATATCATTCATTAGAAGAAGAATTTGGCGATCTATCCAAATTCGGTTATCTTGAGATATCCAACGGGCTATGCTGGCTTGCGGCAGTTCTCAGACAGAACAACTCGGATGTTGAGATCATAGATGCACTTGCATTAAAACTCGATAATGATGAGCTTGTTGACGAAATAATACGCAAAGATCCCAAATATGTCGGTATCTCGGCCTGCACTCTGGATATTTGCGGGGTTGCAGACCTTGCTGAAAAATTAAAAAAGGCAAAACCGGACATTATCACTATCCTGGGGGGGGCTCATGTCACCGCGGTCCCGGGTGAGACAATGGAAAGATTCCCTTCTTTTGATATTAGTGTTATCGGAGAGGGGGAGGAAACAATAGTTGACCTCATCGAGACGCTTGATGGAAAGAACGGTAAAAGCCTGGCTGAAGTTGACGGAATATTATATAGAGATAAAGAGAATGTATTATCAACGCGTCCCCGTTCATTGATAATAGATATTGATTCACTGCCTCTGCCTGCATGGGACATGCTTCCGGATATAAAAAAGTACTATTTCCCGCCTCCATGGACCATGCATAGCGGAAAGACAGCTACTATAATAACCTCAAGAGGATGTCCGTTTAAGTGTATCTTTTGCGATAGGAAGGTCTTTGGCAACAGTGTGAGGTTCCACAGCACCGGGTATGTACTTGATATTATCAAAACAATGCATCATAAGTATGATATCTGCCACTTCAGGATATCAGATGACAACTTCATAATGCGCAAAGAAAGACTGAAAGACATATGTAAACAGATCATAAAAGAGAAGCTGGATATTACATGGTCGTGCCTTGCAAGGGTCGATTCTATCGATCACGAGGTCCTGGCCCTGATGAAAAAAGCTGGCTGCCTGTCTATTGCGTTTGGCGTGGAGTCGGGGTCGCAGAAGATACTTGATTTTGAGAAAAAGAATGTAACGCTCGACAAGATCGAAAAAGCGGTTAAGCTGATCAAAAAGGCAGGCATAAAAACTATCTCTTTTAATATTATCGGTCATCCCATGGAAACCATGGAGACCATTAAAGAGACTATTAAATTTAACAAGAAAATCAAAGTTGACGATTTTAAAATTCAGTTCATGGTGCCATTCCCTGGTTCTGAACTCTATCAGATAGCAGACAAATACGGGACGTTCAATAAGAACTGGGGGGCTATGGGCGTTTTTAAGGAACCAATATTTATCCCGCACGGCCTCACCAGGGAAGAGATGATCAAGTGGAAAAAGAAGGCCTTCTGGAGTGTTTATCTTCAGCCGAGGATAATTTTGTCGTATTTAATCGAGGCCCGCAGTATTAAAAAGCTAAAGATGATGCTGATAGGCGGAACTACCCTTATAAAATGGAAGATTAAGGCAATATTTCAGCCCGAAGCGTAATTGAGTTTTTTCGGCCATTTTTTATTGGGTTTTTACTTATCATCTCTACCTTTGCAATGGCTGACAGGGGAGAGTTGAGTCCATGGTTTCTAATTCATGGTACTAAACCCCGCGGGGTTTAGTGGTGGCGCATTTAGTGCGCCCTCAAACTATATTCCGATAATATTACCAAATACGATACACGGAATGCTACAGCGACTATCTCCCCGGAGATAGTGAGCGATTACAAGTAAAATAAAGAAAATTCCTTACATTCAGGTTTCCGCAGGGAACATTAATGCAGAAAAAAGAACCTCTGAAAAGCGCCTGCCCCGTACCCGAAGTGGTTTACGGGGGTCCACCCCTCGCTTCGCCCTGTCCCGACAAGTCCGATTCGGCAATTCAAAATTTGAAAAATGGTGGCGCATTTAGTGCGCCCTACAACTATATTTCGATAATTTTACCGAATACGATACACAAATGCAGGAAAAAGAACCTCTAAAAAGCGCCTGCCCCGTACCCTCTGTGGTTTACGGGGGCTCGCCCCTCACTCCGCCCTGCTCCGCACGGTTCAGGGCTACGTTCGGGGCTCTGCGTCCTCCTTGTCCCGTAGTCGCTTTGCGACTTTACGGGAAACCTCGCCAATTTTTTTTATATATTTTCACAGGGGGGCGTCGTTAATAAGGAATAGCTCGGTTTCGTCCGCATCCCGATGTATCGGGATTGAGCCGCATATCCCCACCCTGCCACCCTTTAGAATTGCCACCACCTTCAATATACATCACCCTTATGCCCTGTCTGGCATAAAGGACATAGCATCACAAGACATCCCGACTTCTTCGGGAAGACTTTTGTCCTCTCTAACGTTCGGCTTCATGCTATTTAATGTATATTGCCCCCGCCCAACCCTCAGTCACAGTCGGCCGGCTTCATCCCTCTCGGGTATTCTGCACCGCCCTTAATGCGCCTGCTCCCCCTTGAAATAATTAAAGTTGCTGAATAGAGGATTTTTACATTAAAATGGGAGTGTTGGAATAATGTTATGAAACTTACAGATAATGAGATAAGAGACATAACCCGCTATCTTGAAGAGGGCAAGCCCCTGCCGGAAAAGTACCGTTTTCTGCTGTTTGAAGACAAGCGGGAGGTGGAACTGGTCTGGAACGGCAAAACTAATGAGGTATGTAATATTGTACTGCCTTTTCAGGTAATTGAGCAGGTGGATGAGCCGCGCTCTGAAAAGGAGTTAAAACTCCAGACCGGACTCTTTGACTCACAAACCGGCAGGCAGATTAAGGGCTGGAACAATAAACTTATCTGGGGTGAAAACAAGTTAATTTTGTCTTCTTTGAAGAATGGGCCGCTCAGGGAAGAGATAGAAGCGCAGGGCGGTATCAAGCTGATTTATATTGATCCTCCGTTTGATGTGGGTGCGGATTTCAGTATGGATATCGAGATCGGCGGCGAGACCCTGACCAAAAAGCCCAATATGCTGGAAGAGCTTGCCTACCGTGATACCTGGGGCAAGGGCGCTGATTCTTTTATAGCCATGATTTATGAACGGCTTGTGCTGATGCGGGATTTGTTGGCAGAGGATGGGAGTATTTATGTGCATTGTGATTGGCGGGTGAATAGTTATATTAGGTTGGTTCTGGATGAAGTGTTTGGCAACTTTATATCAGAACTCTCTTGGAAAAAACTTAGTGCGGCAAAAGCTCAAAGCTCGCATTTCTCCAATATCAAAGACAGTATTTTTGTTTACTCAAAACATGGGAAACATGTTTTTAATCCTCAGTTTGCTCCTAAAGATGAGCAGAAGATGTTTAGTACACATTACAGGCACATTGAAAAAGAAACTGGTCGACGCTATAAACTTGCTGATTTTACTCAAAATGGGTCTGGTCCGGCAAGAAATTTTGGAGGTCTAACCATAGAACCTCCTCCTGGCAAGCATTGGATTTGGACTCAGGAAAGAATCGATGAAGGAATAAAGAAGAACCTCATTGTTTTCTCCAAGAATAATATCCCAAGTGTTAAGAGGTACTTTGATGAGGTCGAGGGCGTCAGGGTTGGTGATATTTGGGATGACATCTTTTCAGTAAATCCTATGGCACAAGAGAGAGAAAACTACCCGACCCAAAAACCTGAAGCTCTGTTAGAACGTATCATCAAAGCATCCTCCAACGAAAATGACATCGTAGCCGACTTCTTCTGCGGGTCTGGCACGACCTTGTCAGTAGCTGAGAAACTAAACCGCAAGTGGATCGGCTCAGACCTCGGAAAATTCGCAATCCACACCACCCGCAAACGGCTAATCGGTATACAGCGTCAACTCAAAGCAGATAACAAAAGCTGGCGTGCCTTTGAGATACTTAATCTCGGCAAGTACGAACGTCAGCATTATATCGGTGTCAATCCTTCCTTACGTGAAGAAGAGAAACAGAAGCAACTTGAGGCAAAGGAAAAAGATTTCCTGAATCTTATCCTGCACGCCTATCGTGCCGAAGCAGTTAGCCAGTTCAACACCTTTCAGGGCAAAAAGGCCGGTCGTCTCGTAGCGGTGGGGCCTGTTAATCTGCCGGTTACCCGACTTTTTGTGGAAGAGATCATTCTGGAATGCCGCCAGAAGCATATAACGCGCGTGGACATTCTCGGATTTGAGTTTGAGATGGGGCTGTTTCCCAACATTCTTGATGAAGCAAAAGCGAAAGGGATTGATCTCGCGATGAAGTACATTCCCCGTGATGTGTTCGATAAAAGAGCAGTAGAGAAGAATCAGGTCGTATTTCACGATGTATCGTTTATCGAAATAAAACCTCACATAAAAAAGAAGGGTATAGCCGTTGAGCTTACTGATTTCTCTGTTTTTTATTCTCAGGATTCCAAAAACGCTGATGAGAATCTGAAAAACAGTAAAAGTAAGGTCATAGTAGATATGGGACAGGTCGTCAAGATCAGTAAGGACAAAAAGGGGATTGTGAAACGTGAAGTATTAACAAAACATTGGACAGACTGGATCGATTACTGGTCAGTGGACTTTGATTTTGAATCTAAGCGGGAGATCGTGCGTGTTCAGAATGAGGAAAGCGGTAAAGCAGAAGAAGTTTGGACAGGCGACTTTGTATTTGAAAATGAGTGGCAGTCTTTCCGTACCAAAAAAGACCGTTCGCTTGAACTGAAAAGCGTTTT
>VAPB011253165.1_pt1 | contig 10988 bp, 5 predicted proteins | sample 3395101 | NCBI WGS metagenome assembly VAPB01 (sample SAMN08290433, study PRJNA428436) | hydrothermal vent metagenome | isolation source: Deep-sea hydrothermal vent chimney | place: Indian Ocean: Southwest Indian Ridge | reverse complement strand
GGAATCGGTCAAAGAAATCAGGCTACCGAATTTCTCTGGTCCGCCTCGTCGATGGTCAGCCGGTATCCTACGGCGTATTTGCCGATGGCTGGCTGCAGGGGCAGACCGCCCGGGGCCGTCCTGTCGATTTGCTGGTACTGGCAGACGGGTCCCTGCTGGTCAGTGACGATGATAATGGTCTGGTGTACCGAATTTCGTACAAGGAATCACAATGAGTAAGGCAAACTTTTTCGTGAGGGCGTTGGGCTGGATCTGGCACGGTGTCGATGGCATTCGCAAGCTCCTGCATCTGATGTTGTTGCTTTTCGTGGTCGGCGTCGTTTTTAGCGCGATTTGGCGATCTTCGCCGCCGCTCATCGCGCATCGGTCTGCGCTCGAAATCCGGCCGCTTGGTTTTCTCGTTGAACAACATGAGGGCGACCCGTTTGATCGCGCGAAACTGGAATTGTTCGGCGATCCGCCGCCGCAGACAGTTGTTCAGGACGTCGTTGATGCGCTCGCCTATGCCAAGACCGACGACCGTATCGAGGCAGTGCACCTGGAGCTTAGCGGCCTGTTCGGGGGCGGCCTGAGCAAACTGCAGAGAATAGGGGATGCTATTCGTGACTTTCGCGAGTCAGGGAAGCCCGTCATTGCGAGTGGAGACTTCTTTTCACAAGGCGGCTATTACCTTGCGGCGCAAGCCGATGAACTCTACATGCATCCGGAAGGCATCCTGTTTCTGCAGGGTTACGGCAGCTATCGCACGTATTTCAAGGATGCGATTGACCTGCTGAGAATCGACTGGAACGTTTTTCGGGTCGGTACGCACAAATCATTTGTCGAGCCCTACACCCGAATGGACATGTCCGAAGAAGCTCGCGAAGCGGTCTCTAACCTGACCGATCAGCTTTGGGAGATGTACCGTGCCGATGTGGTTAACGCTCGTGGACTCGAAGACGGCACGATCGATGATTTCGTAAACGGATTGATCGGCCATGTGAATGAGGCAGGTGGCGATATTGCGAGCGCTGCACTCGATCATGGTCTCGTCGATGCGCTGTGGACGCGCCAGGAGTTGCGCGAACATCTGACCGAACTCGTTGGCGAGGATCCCACCGGAGAGGGCGAGCACAGTGCCACGGACATGGGCGCTTACCTGGCGCAGATACGAATGTTGAAAGGAACCGACGCACAGGCCGATAACGTGGCGGTCATCGTTGCATCGGGCGAGATCACGTTTGGTTCACCGGCGCCCGGTAAGATAGGTTCCGAGTCGACAGGCGGGCTTCTGCGTCAGGCGTTGAACGACGATTCCGTCAAGGCGGTTGTGTTGCGCGTCGATAGTCCGGGCGGGAGCTCGTTCGCGTCCGACATCATTGCGGGCGAAGTTGAAGCGTTGCGCGCGGCCGGCAAGCCAGTCGTCGCATCGATGAGTAGTTCAGCCGCGTCAGGCGGCTACTGGATATCGGTCGGCGCTGACAGGATTATTGCGAGCCCCGCGACCATTACCGGTTCCATCGGTATCTTTGCCATGTTCACAACTTATCAGCGATCGCTCGAAGCGCTTGGCATCGGCGTCGATGGCGTTGGCTCGACAATCTGGGCCGGGGAACTTCGCCCGGACCGTGAAATGTCCGAACATGCGAAGCAGCTGTTGCAGTTGATCATCGAAGACGGTTATGACGATTTCATATCACGCGTGTCGTTGCACCGTGGCATGGACAAACAGGCTGTTGACAAAATAGCCCAGGGGCGCGTGTGGACCGGCGTTGATGCGCTCCACAACGGGCTTGTCGACGAGCTCGGCTCGCTCGACGATGCGATACAGGCGGCCGCGGAACTGGCGGGTTTGTCGGAAGGTGCTTACGGCACGAAAGCGATCGAAATAGAGTTGTCGCCAACGGAAAAATTCATTGTGGACATGTTGGGTACGGCAAAGCGTGCCGGTCTGGACCTGGCAATGTTCGGTCAGTCGCCCGGTGCGCTAGAAAAACTAGCCAGGAAATTCGAGCGCGCCCTGGCGCCGATGTTGCGGTTTAACGACCCAAAGGGCGTCTACGCGCATTGCCTGTGCCGATTTGAGTAGTGCAAGGTAAAAGGGGTCCGACCCCTTTTACCCCGACGCTACGAACTCCAGTTGAGAATGACCTTGCCGGACTGGCCGGATTCCATCAGTTCGAACGCGGCCTGAAAGTCGTCGCTGCTGAAATGGTGCGTTATGATCGGCTCAATATTGAGACCGCTTTGTAACATGCTCGACATCTTGTACCAGGTTTCGAACATTTCGCGGCCATAGATGCCTTTCAAAATTAGCCCTTTGAAAATAATTTCACGCCAGTCGATGCTGCTGTCCTCCGGGGGAATTCCGAGAATCGCAACGCTGCCGCCATGATGCATCGTTCGCAGCATGTCCCTGAAAGCCTGCGGATTACCCGACATCTCCATGCCAACGTCAAAGCCTTCAGTCATGCCCAGCTCCGTCATTGTGTTATCTAGGGAATCGCGCGTGACATTCAGCGCGGACGATGCGCCCATTTTCACGGCCAGGTCGAGGCGGTAGTCATTGACGTCCGTTATCACGACATGCCGCGCGCCGGCATAGCGCGCGATTGCCAAAGCCATGATACCGATCGGTCCGGCGCCTGTAATGAGGACGTCCTCGCCGACAAGATCGAACGACAATGCCGTATGGGTGGCGTTCCCCAGCGGATCGAGTATTGCGGCCATGTCGTCGCTGATGACATTGGGAAGCTTGAAGACATTGAATGCGGGCACCGAAAGAAATTCGGCGAATGCGCCAGGACGATCGACGCCGACACCCACGGCTTTGATGCACAGATGTCGTCGACCGGCACGGCAATTTCGACACACGCCACAAGTAATATGGCCCTCGGCAGACACGCGGTCGCCGGGTAAAAATCCCCTGACCTCACTTCCTACCTCGACTATCTCGCCGGCAAACTCGTGGCCGATTGCGAGCGGTATCGGGACCGTTGATTTCGCCCAGTCATCCCATTGGTATATGTGTATATCGGTACCGCAGATCGCCGAGCGATTCACTTTGATCAATACATCGTTGTGGCCAACCTTCGGTTCCGGGATATTCTCCATCCAGATACCGCGCTCCGGCTTCGATTTAACCAGTGCTTTCATCTTTGCAATGCCCTAATGGATAAGGTTTAAATCGCGACCAACGTCGGTAAACGCTTCAATCGCCTGATCGAGTTGCTGTCGTGTGACGCCCGCTGACATCTGCGTACGAATTCGGGCTTGCCCCTCCGGCACGACTGGAAACGCAAAGCCGATGACGTAGATACCGCGCTTGAGTAATTCGTCGGCCATTGCCGTTGCAAGTTTCGCATCTCCGATCATTACCGGGATGATCGGGTGTTCGCCCGGCTTCAGGTCGAAGCCGCGCTCCTGCATCCTGCTTCGGAAGTAACTCGCATTCTCGTGCAATTGCTCCGCCAGTGAATTGTCGCGTTCGAGCAGGTCAAGGACGGCGATGGATGCCGCAGCGATCATCGGCGCGACGGAATTCGAAAACAGGTAAGGGCGTGAGCGCTGTCGCAGCCAGGCGACGATTTCCTTGCGGCCAGACGTAAAGCCCCCCGTGGCACCCCCCAGCGCCTTGCCAAGCGTACCGGTTATGATGTCGATGCGGCCCATAACACCTCGATATTCGTGCGTGCCGCGTCCTGTCTTGCCAAGAAATCCGGTCGCGTGACAGTCGTCGATCATCGTTACGGCGTCGTATTTGTCGGCGAGTTCGCAGATTGCGCCGAGATTAGCGATAGTACCGTCCATTGAAAAAACGCCATCGGTAACGATCAGCCTGACATTGGCAGCGGATGCTTCGACAAGCTGCGCCTCAAGATCCTGCATGTCGTTGTTTTTGTACCGCAGGCGCTGCGCCTTGCACAGCCGAATGCCATCAATGATGCTCGCGTGATTGAGAGCGTCGCTAATGACGGCGTCGTCCTTGCCGAGCAGCGTTTCGAAGAGACCGCCATTGGCGTCGAAGCAGGATGGATACAAGATCGTGTCCTCGGTTCCCAGGAACCGGCTGATTCGTGCCTCAAGCTCCTTGTGGATAACCTGGGTTCCGCATATGAATCGCACCGAGGCCATGCCATAGCCGAATTCGTCGAGCGCCTTGTGTGCCGCGGCGATCACTTCCGGGTGATTGGCCAGGCCCAGGTAGTTGTTTGCGCAAAGATTCAGGACGTGTTTCCTGTCGCCGTTCGACCGGACATCGATGCCGGCCTGCTGCGGGCCAGCGATCTGGCGCTCAGTCTTGAACAGGCCCTGAGATTTCAGGCCTTCTGTCTGATTTGCAAGGGACTCCAAAAAACTGGCTGGCACGGTCTTGCCCTCCGTTGTCAAAGGCCGCAAAGTATATCAGTACAGATCAGGGTGCTAATCCATGCGTTTCATTGACCAGGCGGCCGCAAAGCCCAGCTCGATCCCTCATATCAACGACCGATATCTCGGCGACGAGGAAGCGCTTGTCAGCGAATTGACAGATGCGGCGGATCCAGGCGATGCCGCACGCGAGAAAATCCAGGGCATGGCAGCCAGGCTGGTGCGTGCCGTGCGCAAAAACACATCGAATGAAGGCGGTATCGACGCATTCCTGCAGCAATATGACTTGTCATCGGAAGAGGGCGTTTTGCTCATGTGCATAGCCGAGGCCTTGCTGCGAATTCCGGATGGCGCGACGGCCGACAAGTTAATTGCGGACAAAATCACGTCGGCGCAATGGAAAGACCACCTCGGCGAGAGCGATTCACTGTTCGTCAACGCCTCAACATGGGGCCTGATGCTGACCGGGCAGTTGCTGCAGGTCGACAGCGACGCGCGCAGGAATCCGGCCCAGGTACTGGGCAAGCTGGCGAGTCGCGCCGGTGAGCCCGTGGTGCGCACAGCAATGAAGCAGGCGATGCGAATCATGGGCCATCAATTCGTCATGGGACGCACGATCGACGAGGCGCTGAAACGCGCCATTAATAAACAAAACCGCGCGTATCGCTTTTCCTTCGACATGCTTGGCGAGGCGGCTCTGACGGCCAAAGACGCACGGCAGTATTTCGAGGCCTACTACGAGGCGATCGGAAAGATTGGCAGCGGTCCGCAAGGTGTGGCCGAGGACATCTTCTCGGCGCCAAGTATCTCTGTAAAGCTTTCGGCATTGCACCCGCGCTATTCCTACCTGCAGCACGACAGGGTGATGGCCGAGCTCGTGCCGTTGGTTGCGGAGCTGGCGGAGCATGCGAAGACGTCGGGGATTGCCCTGACGGTCGATGCGGAAGAGGCGGACCGGCTCGAGATTTCGCTGCAGGTGTTCGCGCAGGTCATGCGTGGCGCGAAGCTGAGTGGCTACGACGGATTCGGGGTAGCCGTTCAAACCTATCTGCGACGTGCAACAGATGCCATCAGGTTTATCGAGTCGCTCGGCAAGGAAACCGGGCGCCGCATCCCTGTTCGCCTGGTCAAGGGCGCGTACTGGGATACGGAGATCAAACTAGGGCAGGAACTGGGGCTCGAGAGTTACCCGGTTTTCACGCGCAAGATTCACACGGACGTGTCTTACCTGGCCGGTGCCCGGCAAGTGTTGGCGGCCGGCGATGTGCTGTATCCGCAATTCGCTACTCACAATGCGCACACGCTGGCAAGCATTCTTCACTACGCCGGCTCACGGCGTGGCTACGAGTTCCAGCGTCTCCATGGAATGGGCGAGGAGCTCTATTCCGAGGTAATAGACCCCGACAAGCTGGGCCGGCCTTGTCGCGTTTATGCGCCTGTCGGCAGCCACGAAGATTTGCTGCCTTACCTCGTCCGGCGATTGCTCGAAAATGGCGCAAACACGTCTTTTGTCAATCGCATCGTCGATGAGTCGATCGACGTCAATGAGATTGTCGCCGATCCCCTGCTTGCAACTCGCGAAAACGACTATCTCCCACATCCGAAAATAGTCGCCCCTCCGAACCTGTATGCGCCGAATCGCAGAAATTCAGCTGGCATAAACTTGCCAGATCGGCTGATGAGTCGTGCACTGCTTGCTGATATGCACGCGGCGATGGACAAGACTTTCTCCGCACACCCGATTGTTGGCGGCAAAGCGATGCCCGGCGACGAGGCGCCGTCGCTCAATCCCGCGGACATATCGGATGTTGTTGGCTACTGTCAGCTGGCGAGGCCCGAACATGTCGATCAGGCTATTGCGCTTGCAACAGAAGCGCAGACCGCCTGGGATAGAACGTCAGCAGATCAGCGCGCGGAAATTATTGAGCGAGCTGCGGATCTCTTCGAGCAGAACGGGGCGGAGCTGCTGGCGCTTTGCGTCAGCGAGGCGGGCAAGATTATTCCCGATGCCATCTCTGAATTGCGCGAGGCAGTCGACTTTCTGCGTTATTACGCCCAACAGGCCAGGGCCTCGTTCACGGAGCCAAGGGAAATGCCCGGGCCAACCGGCGAACGCAACACACTGGTATTACGAGGGCGCGGCGTTTTCGTCTGCATCAGTCCGTGGAATTTTCCGCTGGCTATTTTCACCGGACAGATCAGTGCTGCGCTCGCGGCCGGTAACGCGGTTATTGCAAAGCCGGCGGAACAGACACCGTTGGTAGCGTTCCGGGTAGTGGAGTTGCTACATGAGGCAGGCGTCCCGCCAGATGTGCTGCACTTCCTGCCGGGCGATGGCGCCGCGATCGGCGGCAGGGCGGTCGCGGATTCGCGTGTAGCGGGCGTGGCGTTCACAGGTTCGACGGAGACTGCTCGACTCATCAACCGGGCGCTCGCGGACCGCGACGGACCGATCGCCGTTCTGATCGCAGAAACGGGCGGGCAAAACGCCATGTTTGTCGACAGTTCAGCGCTGCCGGAGCAGGTCGTACTGGATTCCGTATTTTCGGCATTTAACAGCGCGGGCCAGCGATGCTCGGCGCTACGCCTGTTGTGTGTGCAGGAAGACATCGCACCACGTGTCATCGACTTGCTGACCGGGTACATGGATGAACTCGGGATCGGCGATCCGTCACTACTGGCGACCGATGTCGGACCCACGATTGACAAGGAAGCGCGCGAGCTTTTGACAGCCCACGTCGATCGAATGGCGAAAGAAGCCAATATCTTGCATCGATGTGAATTGCCAAACGAAACCAACAGCGGAATATTTTTTGCGCCGACGCTGATCGAAATCGACAGCGTCGATCAGCTCGAGCGAGAGGTATTCGGCCCGATTTTGCATGTGCTGCGTTTCCGGGGAAAGGACTTTGAGCAAACCGTTCGTGCCGTGAATGCCACGGGTTATGGTTTAACGATGGGTTTGCACAGCCGCATTGACGCGCGCGCGAAGAAACTGGCCCAGCTTTCCTCGGCAGGGAACCTCTATATCAATCGCAATATGATCGGAGCGGTCGTGGGCGTGCAGCCATTTGGTGGACGGGGCCTGTCCGGGACAGGGCCGAAGGCCGGTGGTCCGCACTACCTGCCGCGATTTGGCACGGAGCTTTCCGTCAGCAACAACATTTCAGCAGTCGGTGGCAACGCGAGCCTGCTGTCCCTCGACGGCGACTGAGCGAGTTTCTATCCGCGATGGCTTCTGTCAGCATTTTCGATATTTTCAAGATCGGTATCGGCCCGTCGAGTTCTCACACTGTCGGACCTATGAAAGCGGCGCGGGCGTTTGCGGAGCAGCTTGCACCCGTAGCGAATAAAGTTGCCGCGGTTCGTGTGACTCTGCACGGCTCGCTCGCGTATACGGGCAAGGGTCACGGTACGGATTCAGCGATTTTACTGGGTTTGACCGGCCTCGAGCCCGAAACCATCGACCCTGACGGTGTTGATGGCCTGTTGCGGGAAATTCACGCCGAAAAGCGACTGAACGTGCATGGCGTCGGTGAATTGCCGTTCGACCCTAATTCGAACCTGATGTTCGAGTACGGTGAGGAGTTGCCGAGACACACGAATGGCATGCATTTCGTTGCGCTCGGCGAAGACGGGCAGGCGCTCGTAACTGAAGAGTACTACTCTCTGGGCGGCGGCTTCATCGCGCGTGGCAATGAGCCCGAGGCGTCTGCGCAAGTTGGTGAGCCACGATATTTTTTCGATAGCGCCGAGTCGTTACTCGAGAATGCCGGCAAGAATAATCTCAGCATCGCCGAGCTGATCTATGCGAATGAACTTGGCTGGCGCAGCGCCGATGAAATACGCGAGCGGCTGGGTAATATCTGGTCGGCGATGGAGTCCTGTATCGAACGTGGCCTGCGTACCGAAGGCGTGTTGCCAGGCAGCCTGTCAGTGCTGCGTCGCGCCGCGAAACTACACAAACGACTGACTGAACGACGTGAGCCGTCCGCCCTTGATGCCATGGAATGGGTCAACGCATTTGCAATCGCGGTCAACGAAGAAAACGCGGCTGGGGGTCGGGTTGTTACGTCACCGACGAACGGTGCAGCCGGCATCATCCCGGCCGTGTTGATGTACTACAAGCGATTTGTACCGACGGCCACGGAGAAGGGCGTTCGAATATTCCTGTTAACGGCGGGTGCAATCGGCGTGCTGTATAAGACGAATGCGTCGATATCCGGTGCAGAGATGGGTTGCCAGGGCGAAGTCGGCGTCGCGTGTTCAATGGCTGCTGCCGGGCTTGCTGCCGCGCTTGGCGGTAGCAACGATCACATCGAGGAAGCTGCTGAAATTGGAATGGAGCACAACCTCGGACTCACCTGCGACCCGATAGGCGGGTTGGTCCAGATACCGTGTATCGAGCGTAACGCGATGGGTGCGGTCAAGGCCATAAACGCAGCCACACTCGCGATGCACGGTGACGGGACGCACAAGGTAACGCTGGACCAGGTCATTGAGACTATGCGGCAGACGGGTCTCGATATGAAAGCCAGCTACAAGGAAACCTCGCAGGGTGGTCTGGCTGTCAATGTGCCGGAGTGCTGAGCTCCCGTAGGAGCCCGCCGTGCGGGCGATTTTGTCATTCGAATAGCTTGGCTCGATAGCTTAGATATCTACTGCTGGCCAAGGTGTTGCATCGACCGATTGAAATCGCGGCCGTTCACGGCCTGTCAAACAGTCGCAATCGATGCCGAATGACCGGCCGCTACGGGTGAAAGCGGACGCATCGAATCCCTCTGCGGAGGGATTTGTTAAATGAGAATCGTTTGTAATACGAGTTTGCCTGCCGTCTGGCTGAAAACAGAAACCCGGATGATAATCTGCCGGGAAACTGCATTTGGCCCGTTGCGGAAATTGGCACTATTGCGTGCGTCTCCGGCTCCACGAATCGTATTTAGGCCAGCGCCTCCTGCACGGCGCGATAGCCTTGAGAGATAGCGGCATTGGTATTGGCGGCGGCGCCCGAGTCCGAATTGGCAATGCTGATTCGACCATGTTGCTGCCGCCCGATCACCCAGGGTTTGTCGTTCTCGGATACATACTTCGGCTCCCAGAGCAGATCCGGACTGTAGGCATAGCCATGTGCCCAGCGATTTACCGTGATCGCATGGATGTCCCGTCCGGCGTCGAAGCCGGCGCCGGACAAGGCCTGGTCCAGTTGGTCACGCACATGGAACTCGAACTTGGAGAACGGTGTCGCCAGCAGCCTTCTGCGCGCTTCGCGCCATTGCTCGGGGCCCTTGATGTCCGGTGAATGGTGAACATGGCACATGTGCAACACCATCGCTTCATCCGGCGAACTGCCGAACCGGTAATCGCCGATGGAGACCGGGTAGTCGAGTTCCACCTGCTTGTAAAAATCGTTGGTGAAATAGACGAAATCCAGACCGAGTTCTGCAAAAGCGCGCCAATTTGGCACTAACACCTTGGTGTAGGTCAGCGGCACCTTGACGTTGTAAGCCAGACCCGCTTTTTGTTTCTCGGGCAACTCGGTGCACAGGTAAGGAATTGCGCTGTTGTAGCACGCCAGGATGCACCGGGCGGCACGCACTGTGTAGGCATTGCCGCCGTGCACATAGGTAATATCGACTGCCTTGCCATTGGCGCTGTGGCCGGTATTCACAACGGTGCTGTTGAGCCGGATCTTCGTGGATGACGTTTTCTGATCGAGCCTGGAGTAGTCGATTCTCGCGGTTACCACATCATCCATTGTCGTTCCCGGCACCGCTTCTGCGATCAGCGATCGCACCAGCAGGCGTGCAACGGATGCGTTGCCGTCTGGAAAGTGGAAGATATAAGGCTCGTCGCCCCGGTTGCCGGTGCGCGGCAGCGTATAAGCCAGGCCGGGCATGCCGCCGTCGTAGGACTGCACCGCGCTTGCCGGAATCTCATCGATACCGACACACCAGAAACTCATGCCCCAGCGGCGGTAAATTTCCAGCACCTGCTGGTCGACTTTAACGGTGTCTTTCAGGAAGTCGTAGTAACTGGTGCGGTTTAGTAGCTCAAGTTTTTCTTCACGGCTCATGCCCGGAAGATAATCCCGTTCGTCGGTCCACACGCGCACGAAATCGCGCTTCGCCTGGTCGCTCATTGGTGCTTCTGCCGCAAATTCTTCCCACGGGATCTTGCCGAAACCACGGACGAGTCTGCGCTCGGCGAAACTCTGATCGTCGAACATGATGGCCTTGCTGAGCCCCATTGATGAGTACAGGTTCTGGTCGAATGCCTCATAGAATTTCTGCAGGTCAATGCCGATTGCCGACAGCAGGTCTTTCGCGACCTCGCAGTAGGATGACGGCGTATCGATGGACTCAGTGCCGCCATAGCCGATGCGTGTCCGGCCCCGAATGCCGAATTCGTTGCGCTTTGCGTGCCCGCCAAAATCGTCGTGGTTGTCGAGTACCAGGATGCGCGCATCGGGTCGTTCCTGTCGAAAAAACCAGGCCGCGGACAGGCCACTGATGCCGCCGCCAACGACAACCAGGTCAAAGTGCTCTTCCGGGTCCGCATGCGGCCGAGGCTGTGTGAAAACGCTGTCTAGATTATAATGTAACGGTCTCAGCATCAGGTCGAGCTGCATGAAGCGTTTCATT
>VAPB010151331.1_pt1 | contig 10988 bp, 11 predicted proteins | sample 3395101 | NCBI WGS metagenome assembly VAPB01 (sample SAMN08290433, study PRJNA428436) | hydrothermal vent metagenome | isolation source: Deep-sea hydrothermal vent chimney | place: Indian Ocean: Southwest Indian Ridge | reverse complement strand
TAATATTTCATTCACCTCATCCATTTTCGTCAGCAACGGAATACCGTTAATTTTAAATCCGATTCCTATCCAGTCGTCCACCACATTTTTTACTACCGGCAATCCGCTCGAGTTTTTCTGGCAGCGCGCGTCCAGCGACTCCAACATCTGAAATGGTGACGTTATCGCCATGGTCTATGGCAACACCCTGTGTATTCTTTCCAGTAAATCCGCCTCATTTACGGGTTTGACAATATAGTCTTTTGCGCCCTGACGCACGCCCCAAATCTTGTCGGTTTCCTGATCCTTGGTGGTAATAATAATCACCGGAATCGCTGAAGTCTCGGGGTTACGACTCAGGTCTCGAGTGGCCTGAAAACCGTTTTTTCCTGGCATCACTACATCCATCAAGATACAGTCAGGTTTAATTTCAAGCGCTTTCTCGATACCTTCTTCGCCATTGGATGCTACCGATACATTGAATTCATGTTTTTCCAGTATTGTTTTGAAGACATGAACCTCGGTGGGAGAATCGTCTATTATCAGAATATGTGTCATACGTGATTTATCTCAATTAAGTGCCGGGTGATTCGGGAATAAAGCTATCCCTGCCCAACATAAGTGGTAATAGTGTTAATTAAATCTTCCTTGGAAAAGGGTTTGGTCAGGTATTTCTCGGAACCGACTATACGTCCACGAGCGCGATCAAAAATACTGTCCTTGCTCGAAAGCATGATGACCGGAGTAGATTTAAAGGACTGGTTGTTTTTTATCAGGGCACAGGTTTGGTACCCATCCAGGCGTGGCATCATGATATCGACAAAGATAATGTCGGGCTTGCTAACGGCAATTTTTGCCAGCGCCTCAAAACCATCGACTGCGGTAACAACTTCGTATCCCACTTTTTTTAACAGGGTCTCGGCGCTTCGACGAATAGTTTTGCTATCATCGATTACCATCACCTTAACATTTAAAGCAGTCGGATTTTGCGCGCCTTTTGCTTGTTGAGACTCGTCGTTCACATCTCCCCCAGGGGTTTCTACCAAGTTTAGGCCCACCAAATATCTAGTTGATTATAGTGATTTTCTCATGCAAAACCAGTGATTTATTAAAACTAACTGATGTAATTTCTACTTTGAAAGACACAGTTTTCCCGGCTCGAAAAAGCAATCGACCGCCCGAGCGAAGACAGTAACATCGGATTTATGAGAATGCTTATTCGGATAGCTGACTATCACAGCGGATACAGAATAATTATTACTGATTTGAGTAGGCCAAGTCGTCATATTTCAGTAAAATCAGCGTCATGAATACTCGATACCTGCAAACATGAGCACTCTGACGCTGGCAACTGCCTCACTACTGTTAACCGCCGAATCTAATCGATGACTGATAGAAAACTCGGAATTGTGATGGATCCAGTCGAATCCATTAAACCCTGGAAGGATTCAAGTTTCGCGATGTTACTCGAAGCGCAAAACCGGGGTTGGCAAATCCATTACATGGGTCTCGACGACCTGTACATGGACAGCAGCATCAGTTACGCACGTTACCAGTTACTTCGGTTGCAGGATGATAACGATAACTGGTTCGAAAAAGGCGAAGCAGGGATTTGCCGACTGGATGAACTTGACGTAATACTGATGCGTAAGGACCCGCCGTTCGATCAGGAGTATATCTATACAACCTACCTGCTGGAACAGGCCGAAGAGAAAGGCGTGCTGGTGGTGAATAAGCCTTCGAGCCTGCGCGACTGCAACGAAAAACTCTATACCCGTGTTTTCCCTCAGTGTTGCGTCGAAACTCGTGTAAGCAGGAATCCGGAGCTACTACTCGAGTTTATTAACCAGTACCGCGATGTTATCGTCAAACCACTCGACGGTATGGGCGGTGTATCCATTTTTCGGGTTCAGGCTGGTGACACCAATACCAATGTTATCCTCGAAACAGTGACACAAAACGGAACATCACAAACCATGGTGCAACGATACATCCCCGAAATCACCCAGGGCGATAAACGTATCTTGCTGATTAACGGCGAAGCCGTGCCCTACGCGCTCGCGCGCCTGCCCGCCGAAGGTGAGAATCGTGGCAATATCGCCGCTGGTGCCAGTACGCAAGGCCGGGTTTTAACCGAGAGAGACCATTGGCTTTGCGAACAAATCGGCCCTGCGCTGCGTGACAAGGGGCTTATCTTCGTCGGTATCGACGTGATCGGAGATTATGTTACCGAAATCAATGTCACCAGCCCAACCTGTATACGCGAACTCGACCAGGAATTTGGCCTGAATATCAGCGCAGACCTGTTCAATTGCATAGACCAGCTCATCGCTCGTTAACCTGGTACTAGTCGTCATCATCCTGCTGCTTGCAGGCTGCGAGAAAAAGACTCACCTGGTCGAATGAATTCGACCCGATTAAGGGAAGAGCCTGTAGGGCCGAATTCATTCGGCCATTAACAATCAAGGCTAGAGCCGAGTGGGCGTGAAGCGCCTGGTCGAATGAATTTGACCCTACACGATTAAGGGAAGAGCTTGTAGGGCCGAATTCATTCGGCCATTAACAATCAAGGCTAGAGCCAGAAACTGAAGTATTTCGCTTTGCTATCGCAAATGGCTGGTGAAGCGCCGGCATTATTGGCAAAATAGGGGCCGATGGTTCAACAAGCGACACAACCGCGAACGCACAGGGTCAGCGCCAGTGACCGCTTGGGCTTTACATTGTTTCTCGCGCTAACGATCCATGCAATCGTGGTGCTCGGTGTCGGATTCACTCAATCCACCGACTACAGCTCCAATGCTTTGCCCAGCCTCGAAATTATTTTTGCAAATGCTCGCAGCCCTGAAGAGGTTGATAATCCTGATTTTCTTGCCCAGGCCAATCAATCGGGCGGTGGTAAGGCCGATGAAAAAGCACGGCCTGGGGCTCCGTTTTCTTCCAATACCCCTATTAATCAGTACGGTCTTTCCAACCAGGCCCGGAAGGAGTTACAAAGAAACCAGCTGACGATCAATCAGATTTACTTCATTTCTCAATTAGATTCGCCAGCAAAAACCGATCAACAAATCCAGAACCAAAAACGAGGCGCCGAATCTGAGCAACGTAGTGAGATAGAGCAAAGACAGAGTAAAATAGCCCGGTTGCAGGCGGAAATAAGGCAAATGGCGATTGATTATGCAAAAAGACCAAAATCGATTACGCTAACCGCAAGCACCAAAAAGGCCGTGGAAGCCAGTTATCTGGCCTCCTGGGTGCAAAAAATTGAACTAACAGGGAATTTGAACTATCCACAGGAAGCGAGGATCAAAAAATTAGACGGTCGACTGCGTATGAATGTGCGACTTAACGCAGCCGGAGAAATTATCAGCGCCAGGGTGACGCGCTCTTCCGGCAACAATGTGCTCGACCAGGCTGCGAAACGCATTCTCAGGCTAGCTGAACCCTTCGCACCTTTTCCTGAGGAATTGAAAGAGAATACCGATCAAATTGTCATCATCAGAACCTGGGAATTTAAAAGCAACCAACTGATTACCAATGGTGAAATAAGTTAATGTTGAAGGAGCACTCGATGAAAGACGAAAAAAGCAGCCTGGTGCACAAGTGCCTGATAGCAACACCCGCTATTAAAGATCCGCTATTCGCTTCGAGCCTGGTATACATGTGCGAGCACAATGAGAAAGGCAGCATGGGACTAGTCGTTAATCACCAGACTTCACAAATTCTGCAGGATATTTTTAACCAGCTGGATATCGAATGCCACGACGATTCGATCAATCACCAACCGGTTTTTATTGGTGGTCCGGTACAACTGGAACAGGGCTTCGTGTTGCATACTACTGCGGGGAGCTGGCAAAAAAGTATCGAAGTATCCTCGGGCATACACTTAACCAGTTCAATCGACATACTGCAGGCGATAGCGGAAAATACGGGCCCGAAAGAATACCTGGTGATACTGGGTTTTTCCGGATGGGCTTCCGGTCAGCTGGAATCGGAGTTGCATCAAAATTCCTGGCTCACGTCGGCTTCGAGTGCGGAGCTCCTGTTCCACCAAAATTCCGAGGATAAATGGCAGATGGCTTTCGATACCCTGGGCTTCGATATCAGCAAACTGTCACCCGTGAGCGGGAATGCCTGATACCAGCCTGCCCATTGCACGAAGGCGGCACCCTCCTTAATGAAATACCTGTATCTCACTGGCTTATTCCATAATATTATGTTTGAAGGTAGCAGTGAGTACCTGAATTTCGTTCGCTCCATGCATTATGCGGGCTAACATTCAAACGGTTATCGGCTTCGACTTTGGTACTGGCTGGACTGGCGTTGCGGTCGGTCAAACCCTGACTGTTCATGCACGTCCGCTGGCAGCTATAAAATCGATCAGGCAAAAGCCGGACTGGTCCAGGATCACGCGAGTACTACAGGAATGGAACCCACAAAAACTCATCGTTGGCCTGCCCCACTCCGATTACGACGATATTCAGGTCATGGGCGACAAGGCCACTCGCTTTAGCCGCCAATTGCAAGGCAGGTATCAAATAGAAACCGAGCTAATAGACGAGGGATTGACCACACGTGAAGCTTTCAATCTCGTAGTCGAAAGTGGCCAACGCAAAAGCAAACCAGAAATCGACAGCCTCGCAGCGGTTTTAATCACCGAATCATGGCTGCGCGAATATCAACGGCAATTGTCAACTCTGCCATCAGCCGAGTCCCCGCCAGGGGGAAAACCGCCACAGTAGTGAGAAGAGAGACCAAAACTACTGTGGTTGAATAAATTTTGTGATATAAAGCGTCACCACAAGAATACCGGGAAGATTTGTGTCTCTACCATCGGTCGAAATCTTAATCAAAAAGCTGACTCAGGCACTTAATCCCTATTTTGCGTCCACTCAAAGCCCCGAAGAACAACCGATAATTGTCGGCATCGAAACCGGCGGCTACTGGATCGCCGACGCGATTCACCAGAGCATTGCGCCAGATACTGAGCTGGGTCGCCTTAATATTTCATTCTACCGCGACGATTTCACCCAGTCAGGATTGCATCCGACTGTCAAACCATCGAGTCTGCCACTCAATATCGATGGTAAAACCGTGATTCTGGTCGATGATGTGCTGTATTCCGGTCGCACTATTCGTGCCGCAATGAACGAGATATTCGATTACGGGCGTCCACTTCGGATAATACTCGCGATACTGATAGACAGGGGTGAGCGAGAAATCCCTATTCAGGCAGATATCATTGGTGAAACCGTTCATCTGCAGGCAGGTAGCCATATCAAGCTGGAGGGACCCGAACCACTTCAACTAACCATCAAATCGCTAGCGGATCGTGTCGACTAACAACCTACAACTCGATGCCAACGGTAAACTGCTGCACTTCCTCAGCATCGAGGGTCTCAATCAACAAATACTCATCGACATACTCGATACTGCCGAATCTTTTACCTCGGTGACCGACCGTACCATCAAGAAAGTACCCATACTACGCGGCAAGACGGTAGCCAATTTGTTTTTCGAAGCCAGCACTCGCACGCGCTCCACCTTCGAGCTCGCGGCGCAGCGGTTGTCGGCCGATATATTAAGCCTGGATGTGAAAACGTCGGCCACGGTTAAAGGCGAGTCTTTGCTCGACACTATCCATAACCTGCAGGCCATGCAAATTGACATGTTTGTTATTCGCCACCCGGACAGTGGAAGCGCTCACTTCTTCGCGCAACATGTACACCCCGGTGTCAGCGTTTTGAACGCCGGCGATGGACAGCACGAGCATCCTACGCAGGCAATGCTCGATATGTATACCATTCGACACTACAAAAAGGACTTTTCGCAACTACGAGTGGCCATCGTTGGCGATATCATGCATTCACGGGTCGCACGGTCACAGATTCATGCACTCAACCTGCTTAATACCGCTGAGGTTCGCGTGATAGCACCTAGCACTCTGTTACCGGTCGACACCGAATCACTCGGTGTACATCTGTACGATAATCTGGAACAGGGCCTACAGGGGGTCGACGTGGTGATCATGCTGCGCCTGCAAAAGGAGCGCATGCGTGGTGCGCTGTTACCCAGCGAGAAAGAATATTTCAAACTGTATGGACTGACCCAGGAAAGGCTGAGTCGAGCTAGCCCCGACGCAATCGTCATGCACCCGGGGCCTGCCAATCGTGGAGTAGAAATCGAGTCTAGCGTGATGGATGGCAAGCAATCGGTCATATTGCAACAGGTGAGTTTTGGTATTTCGGTACGCATGGCTGTGATGTCAATGATCGTAGGTCAATCCGGCTTACAGGCAAAGGCATGAATATCCATATAAAGAACGGGGTGCTAATCGATCCGGTCGAGTCAACCGAGTACCAGACCGACATCTTTATCGAAGGCAATCTGGTGGTTGCAATAGGCAAAGCGCCTAAAAAATTCAAAGCCGATCAATCCATCGACGCCACCGGTCACTGGATAATGCCTGGCCTGGTCGATTGCCAGGCGCGGCTGCGCGAACCCGGATTCACCCACAAGGGTAATATCGAATCCGAAACCCGCGCAGCGGTCGTCAACGGCATTACCAGCGTCTGTATACCACCAGACACTAATCCGGTGATCGACAATTCGGCGGTGGTCGAATTAATACATCACAGCAATGCGAAGGCGGGTAACCAATGCCATATCTATACCATCGGCGCTTTGTCGCGGGGACTGGAAGGCGAGCAACTGAGCAATATGGCGAGCCTAAAGGAAAGTGGCTGCATCGCTTTCAGCAATGCCAATCGCCCATTAGTCAATAATCTGGTTCAACGACGAGCCATGGAGTACGCGGCCGGGCAAGATATGCTGGTGATTATTCAACCCAGGGATGCTGATTTATACGGCAATGGATGCGCGCACGAAAGTGCGATTTCAACGCGCCTGGGATTACCCGCGATACCGGTAGCGGCAGAAACCACCGCACTCGCCAGAGATATCGAACTGGTCGCTCAGACTGGCGCCAGAACCCATTTTGGGCAATTATCCTGTGCCCGCTCAATCGACATGATCCGCCAGGCAAAAGCCGATGGCTTACCCGTTAGCGCTGATTGTGCGATGCACCAGCTATTTCTCACCGACCACGATATCGGGGATTTTGACACCAACAAGCTGACCAGGCCGCCATTACGTAGCCAGTACGACCGGCAGGCGCTGCGAGAAGGTATTGTCGATGGGACCATCGACTGCCTGTGCTCAGACCATCAGCCACACGAAGTGGACGCCAAATTACGCCCGTTTCCTTCGGCCGAAGCGGGAATCAGCACATTGGATACCCTGTTGCCGCTGGCACTTCGACTGGTAGAAGACAAATTGCTGCCACTACCGCAACTGATGGCCAAACTCAGTATCAATCCCGCTCGCATACTGGGAATACCAGCGGGTCGAATTGCCAGCGGTGAACTGGCTGATATTACTATCGTCGATCCTGCCGCACACTGGATTTGCAGCGCCCACGAATTGGTATCAGAGGGGAAGAATACCGCTTTCGAAGGCTGGGATTTTAACGGGCGGGTGGTGCGTACCATCGTTGCAGGGCAAATCGTTTATTGACACGCAACTACCCAGATCGCCTCTGAAATGCGTCAAATCAGGGCAAAACATGTGGGTTTACAAATTGCATAAATAACTGTTTTCGAAGGCAGAGCTGACGAAATTCGGGGCTTTAATGAATAGAGAAAACTAAACTTCTTCCGACGGCAGCGTCAATTCTTCGAGCCCCCCCTGCCGGTTCAAATTGTGCCGGGTATCCAGTTTTTTCTGTTCACCACCAAAATTTATCTTCCACTCCAGGTTGGTACTGGAATCTGCATAGGCCAGCGCATTTTTGATGGTAATTTTGTCGGCTTTGTACAAATCATACAGCGACTGATCAAAAGTCTGCATGCCGGTAGTGTCACCTTTTTCCATGATAGATTTAATTTCGTTAAAGTTGCCCTCACGCAACAATTCCGAGATATAGGGTGTATTCACCATCACTTCGACTGCACAGGCGAGTTTGCCACTCATGCCGGGTATCAACCGCTGCGATATGACTGCCCGCAAATTCAAAGACAAATCCATCAAAAGCTGTTTACGCATATCGCTCGAAAACATATTCATCATGCGGTCCATAGCCTGATTGGAATTAACCGCATGCAGCGTGGTCAGACACAGGTGGCCAGTATCGGCAAAATTAATCGCCGCCTTCATGGTTTCGGCATCACGAGCCTCACCAATCATGATTACTTCCGGCGCTTCGCGTAACGCTTCTCGCAGCGCGTTTTCGTAACTGAGCGTATCGATCCCGACCTCACGTTGCGAAACAACCGATTTGTCATGACGGAATACAAATTCGATCGGATCCTCGATAGTTAATATATGCCCGCCCTCTACCTTGTTGCGATGATCAATCATCGAGGCCAGTGTAGTCGACTTACCAGAACCTGTAGTACCTACTACCAGAACCAGCCCATTCTGATTCATCACGATTTCCTTTAATACCCCAGGCAAATCAAGCTCATCAATCGTCGGAATATTCCATTTAATGTAACGGATTACCATCGACACTTCCGAGCGTTGAATGAATATATTGACCCGAAATCGCCCGACTCCTTCGAGCGTAAAACCCAGATTTAACTCGCGGTTGATTTCGAAGTCGCGTACTTGCTCGTCATTCAAAAGACTATAAGCCAGTTTTAGCACCTGGCCAGCCTTGAAATTGTTTTTCGCGATGGGAGTCGTTTTACCCTGCAATTTCATATTCACTGGGGCACCGGTGACAAAAAACAGGTCAGAAGCCTGTTTTTCGGCCATTATTTTCAGGTAGGGTTCCAGCAACCTGGTACTGGGTTCTCTGCTCATATCAACCTGCCGCCATCACTATTGTCGGATTCCTCCAGTTCAAAGTCGCGGTGATCCTCCACCAGTCCAGTCTTGCGCGCCGTGTCACTCTCGAGTTTGATACGCAAGCGGATATCATTCACCGAATCGGCGTTGCGAAGGGCATCTTCGAAAGTGATTTTGCGTTCCTCATAAAGATCGAACAAAGCCTGGTCGAATGTCTGCATACCCGCTTCGTTGGATTTGGCAATCAGTTCCTTCATCTCGTGCACTTCACCCTTGAATATCATATCGGCCATCAGTGGCGTATTGAGCATGACTTCAATCGCCGGGATGCGCCCGACACCATCAATTTTGGGTATCAACCGCTGCGATACCAACCCCTTCAGGTTCAAGGACAAATCCATCAATAACTGCGACCGCCGCTCATCTGGAAAAAAGTTAATAATCCGATCCAGCGCCTGGTTGGTACTATTCGCGTGCAGCGTGGACAAACACAGGTGTCCAGTCTCGGCAAATGCGATAGCGTGCTCCATGGTTTCACGATCGCGAATCTCGCCAATCAATATCACGTCGGGTGCCTGGCGCAGCGTGTTTTTCAGGGCGATTCCGTAGCTCTCGGTGTCAACCCCAACTTCGCGCTGTGTCACCAGGCAGTTACCGTGATCGTGTACGAATTCAACCGGATCCTCAATCGTAATAATATGACCATAGCTGTGCTGGTTACGATAGTCGACCATCGAAGCGAGCGAGGTCGATTTACCCGAGCCGGTACCACCGACAAAAATCACCAGCCCTCGTTTGGTCATCGCGATATCCTCCAAAATATCGGGCAGGTTCAGCTCCGCAAAACTCGGGATTTCAGAATTGATGATACGCAGCACCATGCCTGTACTACCACGTTGTACAAAAGCATTCACACGAAACCGTGCAACGCCTGGTAACGCGATAGAAAAATTACATTCCTGGGATTCTTCAAACTCAGAGACCTGCTTATCGCTCATGATCGAACGCGTAAGCATTTGAGTGTGACTCGGAGAAAGGTTCTGTTTCGAAACCGTGGCTACCCTACCATCGATTTTCATCGCTGGCGGCGAACCCGAAGTAATAAACAAATCAGAGCCATCCTTGCTCACCATCATGCGCAATAAGTCATGCATGAAATTAATAGCCTTGCTACGATCCATAACCTGTCCTCTGTATCAATACCGACGCCGTTACAGCGTCTCGGGATTAGCAGCCTTTCGCTTCGCCTGGTCTCTCGACACTACCCCCTGGGCGAGCAGGGTTTTCAAATTTTGATCGAGTGTTTGCATGCCAACATTCTGGCCAGTCTGAATAGCCGAGTACATTTGCGCTACCTTGTCTTCGCGTATCAAATTTCGAATTGCCGGGGTGCCAATCATGATTTCATGCGCGGCAACTCGCCCCCCGCCTATCTTCTTCATCAGGGTTTGTGAAATGACTGCCTTCAATGATTCTGATAACATCGACCTGACCATCGATTTTTCGGCTGCCGGAAATACATCGACGATACGATCGATAGTTTTTGCGGCTGAACTGGTATGCAGGGTACCGAATACCAGGTGACCCGTTTCGGCAGCAGATAAAGCCAGGCGTATAGTTTCCAGATCGCGCATCTCGCCGACCAGTATCGTATCTGGATCTTCACGCAATGCCGAACGCAGAGCCTCGTTAAAACCGAGGGTATCGCGATGCACTTCGCGTTGATTCACCAGGCATTTCTTACTCTCATGCACGAACTCTATCGGATCCTCTACCGTGAGTATATGCCCATATTCGCTGTCATTCTTATAATCGACCATGGCTGCGAGGGTGGTAGATTTACCCGATCCGGTCGGCCCGGTGACGAGTACGATACCGCGTGGATACTCGGAAATTTCCTCGAATATCTTAGGTGCGCCCAGGTCCTCCAGACTCAGGATTTTCGATGGTATGGTTCGAAAAACACCGCCAGCGCCTCTATTATGATTGAACGCGTTGACGCGAAACCGGGCTAGCCCCGGAATTTCAAACGAAAAGTCAGTTTCCCAATACTCTTCAAAATCCTTGCGCTGCCTGTCACTCATGATGTCATAAATCATATCGTGCACCTGCTTGTGATCCATTTCGGGCACGTTGATTCTGCGAATATCTCCATCGACGCG
>VAPB010671358.1_pt1 | contig 10994 bp, 8 predicted proteins | sample 3395101 | NCBI WGS metagenome assembly VAPB01 (sample SAMN08290433, study PRJNA428436) | hydrothermal vent metagenome | isolation source: Deep-sea hydrothermal vent chimney | place: Indian Ocean: Southwest Indian Ridge | reverse complement strand
TGCTGCCGCTCAATAAACCTTCCTCTACAGGTACGGAAAATGTGATTTATATCCTGATTTTCCCCCACAATATTGAAATCCAAAACGTTTTGGGTTATTATTCAAGTATAACTTAAACGTTTTGGGTCAAGGATATCTCCCACTTATGACCATTACACTCAAAGATATTGCCCAGCGGGTCGGTAAATCAGTAACCACTGTCTCCCGGGCATTACACGACTTTGATGATGTCAGTCCAAAAACCAAGGCTGAGGTGCGCTCCATCGCCGAAGAACTTGGCTACACTCCCAATATTCATGCTCAGCGCCTGCAAAAAAAGAGCACCGATACCATCGGCTTCATTATACCTACCTATGGACCGCGATTTTCGGATCCCTTTTTCAGTGAATTTTTAGCTGGCATCGGCAACCAGGCTGCTGAGCTGGGTTTTGACTTGCTGGTCTCCACCCGCCCGCCGGGCACCATGGAGCTTCAAGCCTATGATAAAAATGTGCACAGTCCCCGGGTGGACGGTTTTATTATCGTCCGCACCCGGAAGCAGGATCAGCGCATTAAATACCTCTCCCAGATGGGCATTCCTTTCGTGGCCTTCGGTCGTATGCTCAATAACAATGATTATGCTTATGTCGATGAAGATGGTGAATACGGTATGAGCTTGATCACCTACCACCTGGCAGACCTGGGACATAAACGCATTGCCTACCTGGATGCCCCGGAGCAGTTCATGTTTGCCCATTACCGCCGCCAGGGTTTCCTGGCCGGATTAAAAGATAACGGATTAAATGTGGATCAAGAGCTGATACTTACCGGCGATATGACCCAACGGGCCGGTTATCAGCTGGCAACTGACTTGCTTACCCTGGAAAATCCTCCCACCGCCATCATCGCCAGCAACGATCTCATGGCCCTGGGAGCAATCAGTGCAGCCCAGCAGCTTGGACTCGAAGTCGGGGACGATGTCGCTATCACCGGGTTTGACAACATACCCCTGGCCGAACACTGTCATCCCCCGCTCACCACTGTCCACCAGCCCATCTACCAGATCGGAGAAATGGTCTGCGAAATGTTAATCAAACAGATCCGTGCTGAACCTTTGGAGCAGAAGCAAATTATTCTGCAGCCTTCCTTGATGGTTCGGCAATCTACTATCGGAACAAAAAATTAACTTTATGTCTCATGAAAAGGAGGTGGTAATCTCGAAGATAGTTTGACACTTTATCAGAGTTGTTAGTTAGTCACTATTTAGATGCACGGAGGAAAAAATGAAGAAGTTTTCTATCGTTATGGCGATCGTTCTCGCTGGCGCTTTACTCCTGACTGCCTGCCAGCCAGAAACCATCGTCGAAACAGTGATTGTTGAAGTAGAAGGCGAAACAATCACAGAAGTCGTGACAGAAGAAGTCATGGTTGAGGTTGCTTCCAAGACCCTGGTCTTCTCTTCCCGATTGTTCAGCCCCCCCGCCGAGCAGCTGTTCTTCATCAATGAGATCATTAAACCTTTTGAGGAAGAGCACGGAGTAACCGTTAACTTCCAGATCATTGATGACCAGACCCTGCTTGACCGAGCAGAAGTTCAGCAGACCACCAATCATGTGACCACCGACATTATCGTGTCCCACAACGGCTCCATGCCCAATTGGATTGATAATGGTTGGGTAATGGATCTGACCGATGTTGTCGCCAGTTGGGATGACCGCACTTTCAGTGAGGCGTTCATCACAGACACCAACAGAGACGGTGTGCAGTACTTCTTGCCCGTTGGCGCTGATGTCTACCTGCTGTTAGCCAACAACAAAGCCCTGCCTTACGTGCCGGACGGCGTGGATCTCGATGCCATCACCTGGGAACAGTATGCTGCCTGGGCTGTCGCTATCGCAGAAGGTGAAGGTGAAGGCAAAGTCTGCATCACCGGTATTCCATCCAAATCCTGGGTGTACATGTTCGGTGGCACCGGCCTGTCCTATGGCGCCGGCTTCCCCGATGTCTCCTCGGCTGGAGCCATGGGTGCCTGGAAAGTTTGGGAAACCATTGGTAAAGGCGGTGGATTTATACCCACCGTTCTCAACATCGACAGCTGTGTGGACCCCATGATGCGCGAAGAAACTTGGTTAACAGTCTTCCACAACGCACGTGCTGGACAGGTCTATGCTTCTAATGAAACCGCATTCACCCTGGCTCCCGCTCCCTCAGGACCTGCAGGTATCGGTAGCATTGCTGGCGTCTCAGGATACGCAATCATGAAAGGCACCGCCAATTATGATCTGGCTCTCTCCTTCCTAGAGTACCTGACCCGACCTGATATCCAGGTGAAACTCGCTAAAGGAACTGGCGGATTCATTCCCCCCGTGGAAGAAGCCCGTGAGTACCTGGGCGATGAAGCCATTGACGAGGTCATCAACAAAGCCGTTCTGGTCCTCAACAATGGTGTGGTTTCGGGTGTTCCCGCTTACCTCTACCAGGATTGGGGTGCAGTCAAAGCCTGCTACGATGATGTTTTCGAAGACACAATTCTAGCTGGACTTGATGTTACCCAGGAAAGACTCGACGAAGCAGAAGCCTGCATTGTCGCCCTGCTGAAGTAATTTGTACCAATGTTAGTTGAATGGATAGGACCGGGAAACCGGTCCTATCCTTCATTAGACAAAGGATTTCCTATGTCCGCTGCCGCTCCCGCGAAAAGGTTTCGTGACCTCGGATCAAAAGCAGTTCCCTATTTACTGATCGCTCCAGTTGTGATCTATTACATCTTTTTCTGGGTCCGTCCGGTCCTGATAACGATATATGAAAGTTTCCAGAGTGCGGCTGGGACTTTTACATTCCAGAACTATATGATGGTATTTACAGATCCCAACTTCATGCCCGCACTTCGAAATACTGCTATTATTGTTGTTTTTTCAGTCACCTTGGAATTTTTTGGCGCGTTATTTCTGGCCTTGTTGATTAACCGGAAATTCGCCGGTTCCACCATCTTCTTGTTTGTGGCCATGATCCCCATGGCGCTGCCGGCAGTTGCAGTCGCTGCCATGTGGTTGACTGGCTTTACCGCCCATGGCTGGATTAACAGCCTGCTCTATTATCTAGGTATTATTGCTGAAGGCGCAAAGATCTACTGGCTGGCCGGCTCAGAATGGAAGTTGTTGGCTTTGGTCATCTTGATTGATGCCTGGCAGGTGATTCCCTCGATGATGATCATCCTGCTGGCTGGTCTGCAAAATATTCCGGAGGAAACTATCGAAGCCGGGTATGTCTTTGGTGGGAATTTTATAACTGTGCTCCGCAAAATCACTATGCCCCTGCTAGGACCGACCATCCAGACAGCTGTCATTCTACGTTTGATATCTGCCATCCAAATTTGGTTGATTATCGTGCTGCTGGTTGGATTCTCCCGCATACCTGTGCTCGTAGAGCGCATTGTTTATTATTATAAGGAAGTACCAAACTTGGACATCAGCTTACAGATGGCCAGTGGATACGCCATCATTGTCTCCTTTATCGTTTCCATGGCTGCCCTGTTATACCTCAGAATCTCAGGAGCTTTTGGGGGAAAAAAGGAGGCAGCCCAATGAACAAAAATCCCATCAAAATTGGAAGATTAGTCCGTCGGACGATCTTTTATCTATTTATTGTCACCCTGGCAGTTAGCATCATACTCCCGGCATTCTTCCTGGTTTCCCTCTCATTTTTAAGCACCCGGGAAGCTTACCAATTTCCCTTACCTCTTCTACCATCCCTGAAAACAGAATATTCTCTTACCCACAGCGATCGCGGCTACCTTCTCAGTGTCTATGACAATTTTGATAAGGAATATCAGACCGTTCTGGATACAGCCGAACTGGAAAAAATGTCGGTCTACATGAAATCCCAGATCGGTACACCTTACACCATCCCTCAAATCGAGGACCGGATCGCTGAGCTTGAAGGTGGACCAGATGATACTATTTATTTCAGTGCCCGCAAGGATCTCCTTCTAAACTACACCACATTCTTTCAAATAACCCGGGATGCTGTACCAGCCCTATTACGAAGTCTTCAAATCGCAGGTCTAACTATTCTGGTTTCACTCTCTATCGGCGGCATGGCTGGCTACGCTTTTGCCCGCTACGTTTTCGCCGGGAGGGATGCGCTAAAATTCAGCGTACTTTTTGTGCGCATGTTCCCTGGAGTGGCTATCGCTTTGCCGATGGTGATAATCCTGGCCAATATGGGTTTTTATGACAAACCGATAGGTCTTACCTTGGTGTACTCAGTGGGATCCATTGCACTAACGATCTGGATCACAGCCAGCATCTTTATGGGGATTCCTGAATCGCTGGAGGAAGCTGCCCAGGTCTTTGGAGCTACAAAATGGCAGACTTTCCTTCGGGTCACCTTCCCCCTAGCTTTGCCAGGGTTGGCGGCTGCAGCCATGTACGCTTTTTTAGGTGCCTGGACCGAAACAGTTTCCGCCATAATATTGACCCAGTTCAATCCCACCTTTCCTGTTGTTGTCTACCAGTCTCTACTCGGTGCTGTAGGCAATGTTAACCTGGCTGCGGCAGGCGGTTTAGTATTGGCGATTCCCTCTTTGATATTTACCTTCTTCATCCGCAAGTATATCCAGCAGATGTGGGGCGGCATGACCATTTAGGAGAAAACTATGGCAACTTTAACTATGCAAAATGTCACTAAAATATTTGGCCGAAATGTGATCGCCGTCAAGGAATTTAATCTGGAAGTGAAAGAACGTGAATTCCTGGTTCTGCTCGGACCATCAGGCTGTGGTAAAACCACCGCCATGCGCATGGTCGCCGGGCTGGAGGAGGTGACTTCCGGTAATATCTTCATTGGCGACCGCGAGGTCACTGAACTACCTCCCCGTAAGCGCAATGTCAGCATGATCTTCCAGAATTATGCTGTTTGGCCCCATATGACCGTCTACGAAAATATCGCCTTTGCGCTTAAGCTTAAAAACATGAGCAAAGATGAGATCGACAAGATCGTTAAAGAAACCTCCGGCATGGCTAAGATTGATATGTTGTTGGATCGTTTGCCCTCCCAGCTTTCTGGAGGACAGCAGCAGCGTGTGGCTGTCGCCCGGGCTATTGCGGTTAACCCTGATATTTTCTTGATGGACGAACCTCTCTCTAATCTGGACGCAAAACTTCGAGTTTCGATGCGGACTGAGCTCAAAGCCATCCATGATAAAGCTGCTGCCACCACCGTATTTGTGACCCATGATCAATCAGAAGCAATGAGTATGGCAGACCGGATCGTGATCATGAAGGATGGCGAAGTGGTCCAGGTTGGCACTCCTGATGATGTTTATCACCGCAGCGTATCTATCTTTGTGGCAGATTTCATCGGAACCCCACCCACAAATTTTCTAGATGTGGAGATTAAAAAGGAGTCTGACGGCACCCACCTGGTAAATCCACATCTCAATTTGCTTGTGGAACCCGAGATTGCCAAATCTCTGAATGGCTACAAAAAGGACAATTTAATCCTGGGTATACGACCTGAAAATATCCTGCTTGTGAACGCAGAGGATGCCGCTCTATCCGCCAGCTGCCTGGTATCTGAACCCCAGGGTTCTCACCAGGTTGTTGCCATCGAGTTGGACGATATAATTATCAAAGCTGTAGCGCCTGCCGTTCCCAAGATCGCTGCTGGTTCTAATATCCATTTGGATTTCAAACAAGAGACGCTGCGGTTCTTTGATCCTGAGAGCACCCTGGTTATCAACGACTGAGGCAGATTTTATAACCTAGATGATTGGCGAAGATTGATAACGAGGACCTATGCGTCACCAGATCCGATTTACACTGGAAAAAATCAGTCTCCGTCTGAAAGAAATTGAGGGACTGGTTTACCATCAACGGGAACCACTCCCTCTTTTTTCTTACCGGGAACTGGACCGCCCCGGATTATCCCCTGCAGAAGTCGAACCGGGGGATATTAAATTGCAAATCATCCCACATCAGAGCTACTGGGCTGCACCCCGGACTGATTTTGCTCTTAAAACAAGTTTCCGGATTCCATCGGATTGGAATATAACGGGCGGACCCCTGGCACTCTATCTGCCCATTGGAGTTTCCTGGGATTTTTCTCATCCTGAAGCTCTGGTTTATCTGGACGGCAAACGTATTGCTTCTTGCGACCGCCATCACCAGGAAGTCCTTCTACCTGGTGAAGTTAATAATGGCAAAGACCATCAGCTGATCCTGATTGGCTGGACCGGTATCGGCGGTTCAACTGTGGGTGATATGAGCAATCGGCTCAAAATGGGTTCTCCCGAACTGGTTCAAGTTCACCTTGAAACCCGGGCCTTCCTGGCAACGTCCCGGGTCACAATCGGCATCGCTAAACACCTGAATCGACAAGATCCCAGCTATTATCATTTACTAACATCCCTGGATGATGCTTTGAAACTGGTGGATTTACGGCTGCCTATCGGGGAGGAATTTTATAGCTCTATTGGGGCAGCTCATCAACTATTAAACGCTGGTCTGGATCAAGCCGGATCTGCACTCGACGTGGATCTCACCGCAATTGGTCACGCCCACATTGACGTTGCCTGGCTCTGGACTCTCGACCAAACCCGTCAGAAATCCCGCCGCTCTTTCACAAACGTCCTGTGTTTAATGGAAAAATTCCCCACCTTCAGCTTCACCCAGAGCCAACCCCAGCTATATGATTTCCTCAAAAAAGACGATCCGGAGATATTTAATGAGATCCAGAATCGCGTAAAAGAAGGTCGTTGGGAACCCATTGGTGGCATGTGGGTCGAAGCGGACTGTAATATATCCAGCGGGGAATCTCTAGTACGCCAATTTTTGCTGGGCCGGAGTTTTTTCAACGAGCATTTTGGTCCGGAGGCCGAATCGCCGGTGCTGTGGCTGCCCGATGTGTTTGGGTACGCCTGGAACCTGCCCCAGTTGATCAAGGAAGCCGGGATGGAATACTTTTTCACCATTAAGATCGGCTGGAGCCAGTACAACCGCCTGCCCTTTGATTCCTTCTGGTGGCAGGGGCTGGATGGCACCAAAGTTCTAACCCACTTCAGCACAACCAAAAACCCTGAAAGTGCCCATGCCTCAACCTACAATTCTGACGGGTCCCCGGGCCAGATTCTGGGCACCTGGCTCAATTTCCAAAACAAAGATGATGCCCCGGCTGGAAGATCCCTTCCGATGTTAATGTCTTTCGGTTGGGGAGACGGCGGCGGTGGACCCACCAGGGAGATGATTGAAAATATCCTTGAACTCGAAGATTTTCCCGGCGCCCCCCGGGTTAAACCAGGAAAAGTGATTGGTTTTTTCCGGGATCTGGAAGAAGTCAGTGAAAACCTGCCAATCTGGAATGGCGAACTTTACTTGGAATTCCACCGCGGCACTTACACCACCCAGGCCCGGGTAAAAAGAGCCAACCGCAAGATGGAATTTGCCCTGCACGATGCTGAATTCCTGGCCGCTGCAGCTTCCATATATATTCCTGGCTACCAATATCCTCATCTGGAGCTTGAAAATGCCTGGAAGCTGGTATGCCTGAACCAATTCCATGATATTTTACCCGGCAGCTCAATTGCCCCGGTTTATGTGGAGTCCCTCGATCAATACAAACAAGTTGAAAATCTGGCCAATCAGGTCTGTTTGACAGCCCTCACAGAACTGGAAAAATATTTTGGCTCCAACCTGATCATTAACCCCACTTCGTTTGTCAGAGATGAACCTGTCCTTTTGGATGATAAATATATACAGTCCGGATCCCTGCCGCCCTACAGCATCAATCCCCTGGGTCAAGCAGACCCAGAGATGACAGTTACCAGGAAACTGATCTGCAAAAAGAATTTACTCGAAAACGATTTCCTGAAAGTTGAGTTTAACAAAAACGGAGATATCACCAGCATCTATGACAAGATAGCTTCTCGGGAAATACTTCCAGAAGGAACCCTAGCAAACCAGTGGATAGCTTTTGAGGATCGGCCGCTCAACTGGGATGCTTGGGACATAGATATCTTCTATGACGACAAATCCTGGCTGGCTGAGCCAGCTTCTTCAATCAAGGTGCTGGACAATGATCCATTAAGAGCCAGTTTATTGATTACCAGGAAAATCCTATCCAGCATATATACTCAGAAGATATCACTTAACCATAACAGCCCCCGCCTTGACTTCGAAACTGAAATCTACTGGCAGGATCGCAAAGTACTTCTTAAAACGGCTTTCCCTGTGGATGTTTTATCGCCTGAGGCTACCTATGAGATCCAATGGGGCAATGTCAAAAGACCCACCCATCATAATACAAGCTGGGATTGGGCTCGCTTTGAAACTGCCGCCCAAAAATGGGTTGATCTCAGCGAAGGCGGCTATGGGGTAAGCCTGCTGAATGACTGCAAGTACGGTCACGATATTCACGGAAACACCATCCGTTTGACTTTGCTGCGGGGAACAACAGCCCCGGATCCGGATGCTGATCTTGGTGTTCACAACTTCTCATACAGCCTGTTCCCCCATCAGGGATCCTGGGACGAAGATACAATCAGAGAAGCTTATGCAATTAATGATCCTCTGATGATTTGGAAAGGAAGAGGATCCGCTCCCGCAGAAACAGAACACGGAATTTCTCTAGTTCAGGTGGATCAACCAAACCTGGTGATCGAGACCATTAAAGCCCCTCAGGATGGGGAAGGTTTGATCATTCGGCTTTATGAAAGCCAGCGCATGCGGGGTCATACGATCCTGACTGCCGGATTTCCAATCAAACAAGCCTGGCAGACAAACATCCTGGAAGAAAATCAAAAGAGTTTAGATATTAAAGGCAATCAGGTGGAAATTTCATTCAAACCCTACCAAATTATCACTCTCCGGGTTGAGCCGGAGTAAAATAACATTATGTCTGATTCGAGATTTGCTCTTTACCTGATCCCGCCCTACCAGCTGTCCAAAAATGTCGCAGAGGCTCATGCCTTGCTGCGAAAGCAGTTTGGTTTTTCTGCTGCGGATCGATTTCCTGTCCACTGCACCATCAAAGGTTTCTTTAAGAAAAATGACCTTAAATCTGCAGATCTAAAAAATGATCTGGATGCTTTTTTTGAAGGCCAAAAAGCATTACCTGTCAGCGTGGAAGATTTCCGGGTGGATCCAATTGGCTTTGGACTCAGTTTGTTGACCCTGGATGGAGAAACCAACCAGGCTTTTCTGAAATTTCGGCAAGAGCTGGTGGAAATTACCAAGCCTTATATTGCTGATGATAGTGATTTTAATGACCATGCCCTGAGTCATCCGTTCCACCCTCATATTACATTTTCATTCCGTGATATTCCCAACGACTTATACGATAACGTCTTTGAATGGATGGAAGATGGTCCTGATTTTAAGGGTCCTTTCCTGGCGGATACTTATCACTTTCTCGAGGTCTTTTCTGAGGATTGGAATGGCAGCTGGTGGGAGAGCATTAGCTGGCGCCTGCTGGCATCCTGGAGGCTGGAACCGTGATAAAGCTGCAGCGCCTCAGTGATAAGCCTATCCTGGAACCCAAGCCGCACCATAACTGGGAAGCTGCGGCCGTTTTCAATACTGCCGCTGTTTTTCACAATGGATTGGTCCATTTGATCTACAGGGCAACGGATATCACATCAAATGGCCAGCGGGGAAAATATATCAACAGCCTGGGATACGCGGTCAGCGCAGACGGGATTCACTTTAACCGGCTTGAAAACCCCATTCTGGTCAATGACATTCCCCAGGAGCTGCGCGGTCCGGAAGATCCCCGCATCGTGGAAATGAATGGTTCCTTTTATATGATGTACACAGGTTATGGAGGGAGATTTGACGGAGATTACCGCATAAGCCTGGCAACCTCTCGGAATCTGATTAACTGGGAACGGCGAGGAGTTATGCTCGATGAACCCAACAAGGACGCATCTCTCTTCCCGAAAAAAATCAACGGAAATTTTGTGATGTTTCACCGCCGGTCTCCGGATATCTGGATCACCTATTCTGAAGATCTCAAAACCTGGACCGATCATCAGCGCGTAATGGGTCCGGTAGCGGGTTCGGACTGGGAATCCACCAAAATCGGTCTGGCCGGACCACCTCTCTTAACCCCACAGGGTTGGCTGATGATCTATCATGGAGTAGGCGGAGATCCCCGAAAATACAGCCTGGGAATCGCTCTCCTGGACTCCGATGATCCCAGCCGGGTGATAACCCGCCAGACGGAACCCATCCTTGAACCTGAACTGGACTGGGAGATCAACGGCTTCGTGCCCAATGTGGTTTTCAGCTGCGGCCAGGTTGTGATGAATGACCAGCTTATCATTTATTACGGCGGTGCGGATCAGGTTATTGGTGCTGCGGCTGTCGCGATGGAAGAAATCAACAATTTTGGAGCAATATAATATGGCAGATGGAAAAAATATCGGAATCTTCCATTTTCAGGTTGGGGGAACAGATGGTGTTTCCCTTGAAATTGAAAAGTGGAAACTGATCCTGGAAAAAATGGGACATACGGTTCATCTGATCGGCGGTGACCTTGGGACCGCCCAGGGAATCCTGGTCAAGGAAATGTTCCATCATCTGCCAGAAAGCAAACGGCTTAATCAAAATACTTTTTTACGGCTTTCTGATTACGATGCAGATGGTTATCAGGATGAGTTAAAGCGCATGACCGATGTATTGGTGGAGCGGTTCCGGGAAGTGATTCTCGATAATGATATCAATCTTATCCTGGCAGAAAACGTCTGGTGTGTGGCAGCCAATCCAGCTGTGGCTCCTGCTCTGGAAATTATCCGCCGGGAACTGAATATCCCGGCTGTGGCACATAATCACGATTTTTACTGGGAGCGGCGTGATGGATTTACGCTTACTTGCGCTGCTGCTGTTGAGCTGGTGGATAAATACCTACCTCCTCATGATCCTGAGATCAGGCATTCTGTTATCAACAGCCTGGCCCAAAAAGAACTGCTTGAGCGAAAAGGCATACTTTCCGTGGTGGTTCCCAATGTCTTTGATTAC
>VAPB010733106.1_pt1 | contig 11006 bp, 8 predicted proteins | sample 3395101 | NCBI WGS metagenome assembly VAPB01 (sample SAMN08290433, study PRJNA428436) | hydrothermal vent metagenome | isolation source: Deep-sea hydrothermal vent chimney | place: Indian Ocean: Southwest Indian Ridge | reverse complement strand
GAGCACGGTCTGAAGGTTCAGCAGGCGGCAGAGGCGGCGAACATGTCGCCGAAAGAGTACTGTGACGGGATGGTCGGCAACTTCAAGGAGATGTGGAAAACCCTCCGCATTGATTACGACCGGTTCATTCGAACCACGGATGAGGATCATATTTCATATGTTCAGGAAGTCCTGCAGAAACTGTGGGACGCAGGTGAGATCTACTCTTCATCCTACCAGGGATGGTACTGCATTCCCGATGAGAGGTTCTGGACGGAGAAGGATCTGATTGATGGCAACTGTCCCGAGTGCGGAAGAGATGTGATCGAGCTCGAGGAGGAAAACTACTTCTTTAAAATGGGATTTTACGGTGACTGGCTGATCGAGCACATCGAGGCCAATCCTGAATTCATATTTCCCGAATCACGTAAAAACGAAGTACTGGGGTTTCTGCGGCAGGGTCTTGGAGACCTGTGCATCAGCCGTCCCAAGAGTCGTCTCCAGTGGGGCATACAACTTCCATTCGACTCCGACTATGTCACATATGTCTGGTTCGATGCGCTTCTCAACTATGTTTCCGCAGTACTGGAGGTCGCAGGGCCCGGTGAGGGTGTCGAGTGGTGGCCCGCGGATCTGCACCTGATCGGCAAAGATATCGTTACCACACACTGTGTTTACTGGCCCACGATGTTGAAGGCTGCAGGTCTGGCGTTACCGCACAGGATAGCCGCTCACGGCTGGTGGCTGGTGGACGAGGAGAAGATGTCGAAGAGCAGGGGGAACGTGGTAAAACCCCTCGAGCTGGCCGATAAGTATGGCGTGGATGCCTTCCGCTACTTCCTGATGAAGGAGATGACGTTTGGCCTCGACCGCTCCTTCAGCGAGGTTGACCTGGTCCAGCGTTATAACAGTGATCTGGCCAACGACCTGGGCAATGCCCTCAGCAGGGTTACGAAGATGGTGGCCAGGTACAGCGACGGTATCATTCGACACAATCCCGGGGAGGATTCGGAACTCGAGCAGGAGCAGAAAGAGCTGGTATATCGAGTAGTGCAGAATGTTCGTGCAGCCGTAGAATCTCTCGAGATAAACAGGGCCGTGGAGGAGGTGATGGAGCTAGTCAGGGCGACCAACCGATATCTCGAAAATCGCGAGCCGTGGCAGTTGATAAAGGAGGAAAAGAACCGGGACCTGATCGAAACGACCCTCTATACGGCTGCGGAATCGCTGCGGCTGGCCGGTGTTCTTCTGTATCCGATCATGCCGGAAAAAATGAAACTCCTGCTGGCTCAGCTCGGGATAGAAAAAGATATGACCGATGGAGATTTCGAATCTCTTGCTGCATGGGGTGGAATCGAACCCGGTTCGGCGGTCCCCGGCGGAGAAAGCCTCTTCCCCCGTGCAGATCTGCCTGAGGACCTCAGGGATTGAAAGCGTTTGATACTCACGCCCACCTTTTCTGGTCAGATTTCGATAAAGACAGAGACGAAGTTATAAGCAGGGCGGCTGAACACGGAGTTACGGGCATTCTGAACCTAGGCACTACTGTCGACAGCAGCCAGGCCTGCATTGCACTTGCTGAAAAGTATACTTACTGCCACGCCGCGATCGGTTTCCATCCTCACGATGTTGAGATCTTTGCAGCTGATCCGGATGAAAAGATCTCACAACTGCTCTCTCTCGTCGAACAGCCAGAAGTGGTGGCAGTCGGGGAGACAGGTCTCGATTTTTTCGGGGGACGTGATACGGAGGAAGCGCAGGTTGCAAGCCTTCATGCTCACTTCGATCTGGCCCGCAGGACCGGTCTGCCCATTGTTCTGCACAACCGCAACGCCAGCGGGGAACTGAAGGATTTTCTCGAAGAGTACGACTCGGAAGTGACTGCGATACTCCACTGCTTTACAGGAGATGAATGGTTCGGCATGTGGGCGATTGAACGCGGGCACTATCTGGGTCTGGGAGGCATCTTCACTTTCCCCTCAAGCGATCTTCCAGATATGGTCAGGTCGTGGGATCTCGACCATCTGCTGCTCGAGACCGACAGCCCCTTTCTCAGTCCGGTACCCTACCGCGGCAAACGCAATGAACCCTCCTGCGTCATCCACACTGCCAGGGCAATTGCAGAGGTGGTTGGAATAAGCCCCGAAGAGCTGGGCGAAAGAACTACCGCCAATGCCTGCCGGGTGCTGGGTCTCCCCCGGATATGACACGCCGCTCCAAACCCTCACTGGGGCAGCACTTCCTGCACGACAGGGTGATAGCGGAGCGGATCGTGGATGCAGTGAAAGCCGAAGGCCGGACAGTGCTCGAAGTGGGGCCTGGCAGGGGCGCACTCACCTGTCTTCTGGCAGAAAGAGCTGAGAAGGTGGTGGCAGTTGAACTCGACAGGCGGCTGGCCGGGGAATTGAGGGTCGATCCCCGGCTTTCGGCTGTGACAATCACCAATGCCGATATCCTGGATCGCCCCATGGCTCAGTGGGTGGAACCGCTGCCTGAAGAGGGTATTCTGGTAGCCGGCAATCTGCCGTATCAGATAACAAGCCCGGTGATATTTGCCTGCCTTGAATCGAGAGATGCAATCGAAAGATGCGTGTTGATGATGCAGCGTGAAGTGGCCGAACGGCTCGTGGCAGGTCCCGGCAGCAGGAGATATGGCATTATCAGTGTTCTTGCAGCCATCCACACCGACAGACGGATTCTCTTCAAACTCGGCAGAGGGGCTTTCCAGCCACCACCCTCAGTGGAATCTGCTGTGGTCTCTCTCGAGATGCTCAAAGATCCTGCCGGCGGCGTTGATACGCCGGGTGGTCCTGGTTTCGAGTGGGTTACGTCTATTGTGAAAGCGGCATTCGGACAGCGTCGCAAGATGCTGAAAAACAGCCTGGGGGCCGGCCTCTCTCACCTTACGCCGGAGGAACTGATGGAATATTCCACCAGAGCCGGCATAGACCTGCAGCGTAGAGCAGAGACGATAAGTCCGGAAGAATTTGTTGAACTGGCGCGTATGCTGCCCGTGCCTGGTGCTGTATGATGGATTGCATCCGTTTCCACGGAATCACAGGAGTCTGCCGATGAGCGAAATCTACTACTCGATTCGGGATCCATGGAGGGCTCCCCGCCTGGGTGCCAGCGGCAAGAAGATGTGGGTGGCATTCAAGTCAATCATCTATGGCTACTTCGTATACCTGCTCCTTGCATATGCTTCACACATGGCGGCAGGCACTCCGCCTGTCACGATCTGGCAGGTCTTTCATTTCTTCCCGGGTGAGCCGGTCTACTCGGGATGGTTTCCATCCCTTCTCTGGAATCTGGGCCTCGTTGCCTCGATACTCGTGGTGATGATTGGTTCTACAGGGATCGTGAAATTGACCTATCGCCAGATGAAGGGGGATGATTTCTACGGTGCAAGTGATGCATGGAAATACGCCCTGGAGAGAAGCCGGTCTACAGTATTCGCACCTTTGATGCTGACCGTTCTCTTCGGCCTTGCCTGTTTATCACTGTGGCTTCTGGCGTTGGTGTCCAGGATTCCCGGTGTCGGTCCGGTCGTACTCGGTCTTTCGGTTGTACCTGCATTTTTCGTGGCCGCTTTCGGAATCTACATGCTTGTCCTGCTCCTCCTCTCGTTGATATATGTTCCTGCCGTTATGGGAACCACAGGTGACGACGGACCGGAAGGTGTAGTACAGGTCATGAGTCTTCTCTGGTCCCTGCCGTGGAGAACCCTCTCATACACAGCTGCTGCATTTGCAGCTTCTGCCGTAGCGACATGGCTGCTTGCGGTTATAGCCATGGGAGCCATGGCACTGACCGTGAACATTTTCAGTTTAGTGTATGGATATGGATTCGAATTCCCGACCATTTTGGCAGGCATGATGACCTATCTGCCGCCTGAGCCGGCTATCCTCTCCTCTCTGCCTTCCTGGTTGTGGCCGGGTCCATTCGTGGAACTCTTCCCGCTTCTGGATACAGCAAGGATGGCAACATGGAATCTCTCAGGAATCGGCGCTGTTGAGGCTTTCCTTGGTGGAGTCTCCATACTCATCGTGATCGGCATGGTGCTGTCGTTCTGGGTCAGTTGTCTGATGAGCGGCATTACGGCATCCTTTCTGGCCCTTCGCAGGATGAAGGACGGTGAGGTCCTTCTGGAATGGGCAGATGAGGTCGACGAACTGGAGGATAAAGCAGCCGCCAGAGATGAGTCAGCCGGGATGAAAAAAGAAACTGAAGAGTAGAGGAGACCTGCAGGTTTGAAGTCTGTAGTTCTGGCAACCGGTAACACGCACAAGAGAGATGAGATCAGGCAGATACTTGCTGATATTCATGTAGAGATACTCTCTCTGGCCGATCTGGGAGTCGCCATCGACGTTATAGAGGATGGAGAAAGCTATGCTGAGAATGCTCTGATCAAGGCGCGCGCCGCCCATCGCGCCACCGGGATGGCTGCGATTGCCGATGATTCGGGCATCGAGGTCGATGCGCTGGGTGGGGTACCGGGGATCCGCAGCGCCAGGTTTGCCGGCCATAATTCAACCGATGAGGAGAACAACCTTCTCCTGCTATCCCGGATGAAGGATCTCCCCGAAGGAGAGAGGGAAGCCAGGTTTGTCTGTGCCGCCGTCCTTCTGATCCCTGATGAACGGGAGGGGGGGGAAGAGATCATATGCACGGGAGAGTGGCACGGAACGATAGGTTTTAAGCCGAAAGGCAGGCATGGGTTCGGTTATGATCCCTTATTCGTAATTCCGGAAGAGGGGGCTACAGCTGCAGAGCTGGGTGAGGCATACAAGAGGAAGCATTCTCACCGGTCGAAAGCATTCCAGGCGCTGGCAGAACATCTGAAGGCTTTTGACTAACGCGCGGATTCACCATATTGGTCGATTGTCCAGCCTCTATGTCGGGGCGTGGCGCAGTCCGGAAGCGCACCTGCTTTGGGAGCAGGGGGTCGCCGGTTCAAATCCGGCCGCCCCGACCAGTGAAATGAGTTGGGCGGTCAAATCCGGCCGCCCCGGCAAGGTTAAAATAAACGGTATCCGATTTCTGCCAGGATAGTTGTCAGGCCGGTATAGACGGCGAAACCGGCCAGTGATTTTGCATCGTTAGTACTTGTCCAGTAGGCCAGGCCCGCAATGCTTCCAGCCAGACCGAAAAGGTAACTTCCCAGGCTGTTCTTCCTCGTGATATTTACCGATCTGATTCCCCTCATGGCATAGTAGGGCGGTATCCCACCATAGAGCAGAACGTTGTATACATTTTCCCCGTTCTTATCCTCATTCAGAAGGTAATTTGCCTTGCTGAAGTCGAATTCGTAGTGAATGATCAGGTCCCCGATGTATGCGTATGCGAAGCCAATTACCGTTCCGAGCCACGCCCTGCCCAGCTCCCAGTCAATTCTCTGATATGCCATCTGCCTCATCGCCAGGTCGCTCTCTCCTCTCTGCATTGCAGCATTGATCAGCAATGCAGGAGATGGCGCTCTGGCAGCCAGCGCAATCGGTCCCGGAGTGGAACTGGATAGATCAAGACTCTGTGTGACCGGAGGAGCGGTGACTATGCTCTGCTGTGCATGGGCATTTGCAGATATCGAAATCAGAAGCGCGGCGGCGATTGATACTCTCAAGAGGGGCTTCATCTGATAGGGTCACCTGTTTGCGTAGTGTGTTATTCCCGTTGTGTTGATACTCGTATTCAAGACGAAATGAAACAGCAAATGTTTACGGCAGGGTATGCTTCTGCCCGCTCGAATGCAAGTCAATCAGCCGGTTTGATTCACCTGTTCAGAAGTCTCGTAAGGAAGCGCCTGGCATTCAATTTCATGAGCTTTCTCAGATATGAGCCAGGTGTAATCGTCCGCTGAAATACCAATATTACGAGAAGCAGAAAGAGCCGGCCGGGAGAATACCTGCTGTTCCCGAGCATCGAAAAATATTAAATAGTGCAGAGATCTTATGTTATAAGAGCATTGCCTCAGAGCACCATTGAACACATTTTAGCGATTCTATACTCGTTGACGCAACGGACTGGTTTCAATCGGGTTCGAAGCGGGACGGGTGCATTTCGGCGCATGCGCTGGCAAGGTGAATCGGCGCAAAGGCGCACTGAGACTAGCTTGCGCCTGTAGCTCAGCTGGATAGAGCAGTGGACTTCTAATCCACCGGTCGCAGGTTCGAATCCTGCCAGGCGCGCCAGAGTACGTTGTATGGAGAGAGTAGCTCAGTCGGTTAGAGCACCAGGTTGTGGCCCTGGGGGTCGGGGGTTCAATTCCCCTCTCTCTCCCCAAAATGTGTCCCCATCGTCCAGTGGTCAGGACACCGGGCTTTCAATCCGGAAACGGGGGTTCAATCCCCCCTGGGGACACCATCTGCAATCGCTTTGTGCGCCGCTTCGTAATTGCGGAACGGTGCATAAAGGCCTCGTTTCAATTATGGAGGGGCGTTTTCCATAAAGTGGGAAAGCAGAATGTCCACACCGACGACAGGTCCGCGGCTGAATGAAGAGATGGTACTCGATGCTCTGCGCGGAATAAGGGATCCCGATCTGGGAAACGACATAGTATCACTCGGGTTTGTGAAGAACATGTTGATCGAGGGGGGGAAGGTCAGCTTCATCATCGAACTGACGACTCCTGCCTGCCCTGTCAAGGATCAGTTTAAACAGCAGGCTCACAATGCGGTCATGGAACTGGACGGGGTGGATGAAGTAGATGTGATGATTACAGCAGATACAGGCAGGCAGCAGTTCAAGCGGGCAAATCCGATTCCCGGAGTCAAGTACAGCATCGCGGTGGCCAGCGGAAAGGGCGGGGTAGGCAAATCTACCGTCGCCGCGAATCTTGCTGTTGCACTGGCACGGGATGGAGCGGCAGTAGGGCTCATGGACGCCGACATCTATGGTCCGAGCATTCCTATCATGTTCGGAATAAATGAACGCCCTCAGATCACCGAAGAGAAAAAGATCATCCCGATTGAGAAATACGGGATCAAACTGATGTCGCTCGGCTTTATTGCCGATGAGAGAATGCCCGTTATCTGGAGGGGGCCGCTGGTCGGCAAGATGGTGCAGGAATTCCTGAGCAGTGTGGAGTGGGGTGAACTCGACTATCTGATCATCGATCTGCCTCCTGGAACCGGAGATGCCCAGCTAACTCTGGTGCAGAGCGCACAACTTTCTGGCGCGGTGGTCGTAACCACACCGCAGGAGGTAGCACTTGAGGATGTTATTCGAGCCCTGAAGATGTTCGAGCGTGTGGACGTTCACATCGTTGGACTGGTCGAGAACATGGCATATTTCGTCTGTGGATCGTGCGGGGAGAGGCACGATATCTTCTCATCCGGCGGAGGAGCGCGGACAGCCGAAGAGCTGGGAATCCCCTTTGTAGGGGAAATCCCGCTGAATCCATCGATTTGTGAAGGCGGTGATGCGGGTGTACCTGCAGTGGTGGCTGACGATCAATCAGAAGTGGCTCAGGCGTTCATCGAAATATCCCGATCGGTGGCAGCCAATACGAGTGCTGTTTCAATGAAAAAGGGCTTGAGCCAGCAGGAACTTGCCGAGATCTCGCATCGTCGAGGCGAGTCTGACAAATAGAATCGAATTCTCTCCGCGCCGCCTTGACTGTGGGGCATCTGCTGTCTACACTGCCGCCACCCGCCCGGCCATCTGGAGTTCTATCTGATTATGAACATCATTAACCAGACCATCGTTGCCCTCCTGCCAATGGTCCCAAAGACTCTAGTTGTCCGCTTCGCACGTCCCTACATAGCCGGTGAAACACTCGACGATGCGGTTACCAAAGTCAAATACCTGACTGCCGAGGGCTGCGTTGCTACGATGGATGTGTTGGGTGAGGAAGTAATGGGACGGGAGGAGACCGAAGTATTCACCAAACAGTATCTGGAGGTTTTGGACAAGATCGATACAGAGGAGTTGAAGTCAAATATTTCTGTAAAACCTACTGCCCTGGGGCTGGAAATTGATCTGGAGCTCTGTGAGGCAAATCTGCGCCGCCTCCTTAATCGTGCAGCTGAGCTGAACAATTTCGTCAGAATAGATATGGAGGGTTCAACCACCACCACCAATACACTCGACATCTACCGCAAGCTGAGAAAGGACTTCGATAATGTTGGTGTAGTTCTTCAGTCATATCTTTTTCGCAGCATGGATGATATTCAATCCCTGATCCCGCTGGGTGTCAGTGTTCGTGTATGCAAGGGGATCTATGTCGAACCGAAGGAAATCGCTTACAAAAACCGCCAGGAGATAAGAGACAACTTCATGGATATGGTCGAGGCTCTGCTGAATGCCAACTGCTACGTTGGTATTGCGACCCACGATCGCCAGCTTGTTGACCGCTCAATTGAAATGGTCAGAAACCTGGGCCTGGAAACCGACAAGTATGAATTCCAGATGCTTCTGGGAGTTGAAGCCAACCTCCGCCGGCAGATAATTGCAGACGGGCATGTGATGCGTGTATATGTCCCCTTTGGACAACACTGGTATGCATATTCAACGCGGCGCCTGAAGGAGAATCCGGCGGTGGCCGGTCATGTATTCAGGAATGTTTTCACCTCCAGATAAACGAACCTGAAGCCGTCATTTAATGTCATCTGTAACGTTTTGGAGGGATTATACGTCTGATATTAGGAACGGAACAATGTCTGGCTTCGGTAGTTTCTTTCAGTTGATGAGCGCAAGTAGTTCTTGACTACTGACCATACAAATTCATAGCCTATGGGGTCGTTTACAATTACCTCAATTTTCACCGAGTAACAGGCTCCGTAGAGGATACTGAAACCTCCGCCCCGAGCGAATGCCATTTCGGGAGGAATGCTGCATGAAGCGAACAATAGTGTTAACAGTCACCGCCCTTCTGCTGGTTCCATCTGTGGCGGCCCAGACTCAGACGCAAATTGAGAATCCTGAGGCCGCAGAAAAATTCAACCAGGGTAAAGCTCTCTTCGAGCAGGGACAATACCGGGAAGCCCTCGAACTTCTGCTTGATTCTGCACGGCTGGAACCGGGTAACTATCTGGCCTGCTACATGCTCGGACTTACCTATAAGGCCCTGCGTCAGCCCGATGATGCGATCGCCCAGCACCGGGCTGCTGTGAACTTCAACCCCAATTTTTACCAGGCCTTTTTCGCCCTGGGCAGGGTTCTGTATGAAGACAAGAATGACCAGGAAGGAGCGATAGAGGCATACAAGAGCTCAGCCGAGATTTCAGAGCGGATCGGTCGGCCATATGCACGGGCCTGGTTCAACCTGGGAAAGATCTATTTCGACCAGCAGAAGTGGCCCGAGGCGATGGAAGCCTACAACCAGGTTGCCCAGATTGAGCCGACAAATGAAAGGGCTCACAACTACATGGGCCGGATCAACCTGGAGATGGGCCAGTACGAAACGGCCCTGCTGAATTTCACGATGGCTTCACAGCGGCAGCCGACCTGGTATGAACCATACTTTCACAAAGCAGCAGTTCTGAACAAGCTCGGCCAGTGGGATCAGGCGATCATAGCAGCGGATGAAGCTCTTAAGAGAATGCCGAATAACGGCGGCAGTCTCTACGAGAAGGGAATGGCCCTGAAAGGGAAAGAGCAATGGGATGCCGCCACAACCGTATTTGAGCAGGCAGCCCGCGATGCGCAGTGGCGTCAGATGGCCAATTACCAGATCGAAGTCATCAAGAACCGGGACAGTTACGTGGATATCCCCCCCGATCCGGCAAAGATCCCGCCGATCGCGTAATCTGTCTTTGCTGGAATACCTGCTTAACACCTGAGAGGGCGGCTGAAGCCGCCCTTTTCTGCTGGAATTCAATCGGGTAAATAAAGGATGTTATTACTTCTCTTCGGCGGGACCCGTAATGTAGAGCATCGGTTCGGCCTTCAGGTCGAGAGCGCGTCCCTCCTGCAGAGCTGAGCCGTCAGATCCGAACATGATCTGAAGCACGGGACGCAGCGGATAACCTTTGTTGATCTTCACAACCTTCCCGACTTCACCGGTATTCAACAACACCATGGATCCCAGCGGGAAGACACTGATCTGATCGATCAGGACCTTTACAAGATCGCTGTGGAACAGCCGGCCTCCCAGACGAATCAATTGCTGAAGAACATTGAAGGGGATCATCTGCTCCCTGAAGGGCCGGGAGTGAGTGAGCGCCTCGTAAGTATCTGACAGCCCGATTATACGGGCGTAGAGATGGATGTCGTCACCCTTGATCCCTTCCGGATAACCGGTTCCATCGAACCGCTCGTGTTCCTGATAGATCACGTCGGGCAACCAGGGATATGCCCGCGCATATGGCTGAAGAAGCTCTCTTCCATAAGACGGGTGCTGCTGCATCTGCGAATACCCCGAATCGTCCAGCTTTCCCGACCGGAGTATGAGCCCTTCGGGCAGTTGGGTTTCGCCCACGTCGTGGATCGAAGTGGCAAGTGCCAGTTCGAACAACTGCTGAGGTGGAAGCTTCAGCCCCTTCCCGATCGTTATTGCCAGATGCGCTACATTGATAAGGTGGTGGGCATGATACCAGTCTACATCGTCAAAATTGGGCGTGTGGTGGATGACTTCGAGAGCCAGGTTATTTGATACCTCGAGCTCCTTGATCATGCCCTCAACGGCTTTTGCCACATCACCAAGTGGGGGGTTGGAGTGATTCCGATGCCCGTTCATGAACTTTCGAACAGTATCAACGGCTGTCTGATAGGCATCTGACTGTGCCTTTTCGAACTCTTCTATCTGTATCGCGGTGATCGGTTCGGCAGGAGCAACGGGCGCTTCAGTCTGCGTGGGCGTTGTTGCCGGTTCAGCAGGCTCTGTGACTGGTGTGGTTGAAGGTGCTGTTTCTGCAGCCTGACCTGTGTCAGGAGTATCAACCGGTTGACCGGGTGCAGGTGCCGCAACCGGCTCAGAGGGTGCCGGGGGCTCCACTTTTTCCGGTATCTTCTCTGCCGGCGGGGGAGGCTTTGGAAGGGGAGCAGTGGTGGAGATAATGTCCGACATCTTTACAGCACCGCCGGGAGCT
>VAPB010554800.1_pt1 | contig 11006 bp, 9 predicted proteins | sample 3395101 | NCBI WGS metagenome assembly VAPB01 (sample SAMN08290433, study PRJNA428436) | hydrothermal vent metagenome | isolation source: Deep-sea hydrothermal vent chimney | place: Indian Ocean: Southwest Indian Ridge | reverse complement strand
GATGTTCTACGGCCCGCCCGGGACCGGGAAGACCCTCACGGGCAAGGTCCTGGCCAGCCAGATGGAGGGGACGACATTCATCTGGGTCACCCCGACCCACATCAAGGGATCGTCGTCGATAGCGCAGATATACGCGCTGGCCAGGGAGCTGGCCCCGACCATCGTGTTCATAGAGGACATAGACCTCATAGCCAAGGACAGATCCCTCGACGGGGAGAACCCTGTGCTGTGCGAGCTGATGAATCAGCTCGACGGCATACAGGAGAACCGCGGCGTCATCACCGTGGTCACGACGAATTACATCGAACTCGTGGAGAACGCCCTGCAGAACAGGCCAGGCAGGTTCGACAGGCGGATAGAGTTCGGACTGCCGGATCCGGCCATCAGGGAACGCATGCTCCGCGCCATGCTCGACGGGCGCATACTCGACACCGACGAGGAACCTGTCGACCTGAAGGTGGTCGCCGCCATGTGTGATGGCCTCAGCCCTAGCCATCTCCGCGAGGTCGTGAACACCGCCATTATGAACGCCATAGACGCAGGTTCGCTGAGCGTCAACGACCTGGCCATCATCACGCACAGCCACATGATATCGGCCGCGCAGGAGGTGCTGGAGAACGGCTCGACCGCGCCGGAGCCAGGCGCCGGGGACGCCGGGGACATTGTGTCGAGGCAATACGACGACGACGACGGTCCGGCGGCCATAGCGATCCACGGGTGACCATCGTCCGTTTTATAGTGTCCTTGGCCTATTGAACCCATCGGATCGGCGTGCGCTAGCACGGGGAGGATCGCATATGGGCTTCAAGAAAACAGGCTCCTTTGATGTCTCGGTGAGCGAGAGGCTCGATTCGCCGGACGACTGGGCCAAGATAGTCGCCTCCCGGGACGGCAAACTGGCCCAGCAAGGCCCTCGGACCGCGTCCACGGTCGATCCTGGCGAGATTGTCGCGCAGATACCGGAACCAGACAAGTGGGTGTTCGTCCACACCACGATAATGGCCTCGGTGGATCTCGAGGAAGGCTCCGAGCACCTTATCAAGCATGCCTCCGAGAAGTGGGTGAACGACAACGGCGACGCTTGGGACAGGTCCAGCCTCCTGAACGACTTCGGGACATTCCGGAACGCGGCGGTCTATGTGGAGCACAACCAGCACCCGGAGCACGCCAAGGGCAAGGTCTTCGATGTGGTCGCGAGGGAGATGGGCGACACGATCCTGATCGATGTGCTGTTCGGCGTGGACAAGAGGCACGAGGATCTCGTCAGCAACATAACGGCAGGCATACTGAACTCCGTGTCGATGGGGTGTTCCACGGCGTTCACGAAATGCTCGGTCTGCGGGAACAAGGCGCACACGGAGAACGACTACTGCGAGCATGTCCGCGACCAGAAGCGGCAGTCCGTGCAGGCGCACGGTCGCATGCGGAAGGTGGCCGAGCTGTGCTTCGAGAACAACTTCTTCGACTGCAGCATAGTGGCTAGCCCGGCGTTCAGCGGCGCCGTGTTCCGCCGGCTGGTCGCGAGCAACGATGTGCTGAAGAAGGTGTTCGCGAACATACTCTGCTCGCGCATAGAGCAGAACCCGAAGGAGTTCGCGGAGGATCTCCGCAAGGCCGCCAGCCTGATGTCGACCATGGAGAAGGACCACGGCGAGACCGTTGTGGACTCGCTGACATTGGAGGCCGGCACGGGCATTTTCTCAGCGTCGAAGGGCGCAGGCGAGATCGAGAGCATAGGAAACAAGCACGCCAACATCGTGTGGCAGGACGGAACGAAGGAGACCGTGGAGATCGAGTCCATCGAGAGGCCGGAGGCCGACCGCATATTCGCGTCTGCGGCCAAGCCGGAGGTTCCGGATGTCGATGCCGCAGGCTACCACCCGATCAGGAACACCGAGACTAGGAAGCACGAGTACCAGATAGACGACCGAGACTTCTCGGACCCGCAGACAACGAACAACCTCGGGCGCACCCACAGCATAGACGCCCACAACGACGCCAACCCGACCACCAAGCTCGAGGGTACGGACCACGACGGGTTCGACGGAGTGACGGTCCGCACCGCCTCGCTGCACCGCCAGCACCACTGTCCGGCGTGCAGGTCGGAGGGGCTGGAGTTCGAGCGCCGCGTGGCTAGCGCGGAGGCTGGCAATGGGGACGAAACGCTCCTCTGCGAGGACTGCGGCGCGGTCGACATGTCCAGCGAGTACCGCGAGTCCGAGGCCAGTGAGATGGTCGCATCGTCGCCGGATCTCATCTTGGCATGTCGCGCCGCCGCCGCCATCGAATCGCCCGACGCGAGGGCGTCGTTCCTGGCGGCGACCGCCAGCAACTCCGCAGGCGCATCGGCCAAGCATGTCGAGGCGGTTCTCCGCGAGGCGTTGGAGGGGCTGGGTGTCCGCGTCGGGGAGGCAAGACAGCCGGAGCCGGCCAATACCACCAAGGCCGTCCGGGCACTGATCGCGATCTCCGCAGAACACGGTGCAGTTACGACGGACGACATAGTTCGGCTGTGCGGCGCAGGCCGTGCGTCGGATGTCGCCGCAGTCCGTCTGGCTGCACATGGCGCGAGAGTGCTGCCAGCGAGCGTCCCGGCCAAGGAGTTGAGGTCGTTGGAGGAAGTGCTGGAGGCGCGGCTACAGAACAGATGGTCGCAGGTGAGGCTCCTGGCCGTATGCGGCGACACCGTCGAGATGGCCCTCTCCAAGGACCGGGTGTTCAGGGCGTGGACGGAGGCGCAGGACAACCCGCTCGCCGTTCCCGCAGTGGCGCCAATCGACTTCTGCGACGGGTGTATGAACACGCTGGATGACGACGGGGTATGCACGCAGTGCGGCAAGAACGCGAAGGCCGCCTGCCACGGATGTGTCGGGGAGAACACGCCGCTGTATCAGGGCCGATGTGCGGACTGCCACCACTCGGACATGGACGACAGGGCCATGGACGACAGGGCCATGGACGCGGTTGAGCGGGGAACAGGCGGACGCATGGTCGGAGCGGAGCCGCAGTCCGACCCAACATGCCAGACCGCGTCCGTCAGGACCGCCAGCTTCGAGAAGTGGCAGAACCTGTTCGCCGGGCTGGACGTCCCGGAGCCCACCGACGCGAGACGCTCGGCCGCCGCTGAGCTGGCGAGGCTGATCGACAGCAGGAGGGTGAACATCAGGATAGAGGCCAGCCGGAAGGTCAGCCGCATACTCCAGGCCCATCCGGAGCTGACAGCGGATCAGGCGAAGTCCGTACTGTGGAGGGATCTGTGCGAGTTCATGCCCGCCCACGAGGCGGGGCATGTGGTCTCGAAGGTCATAGATGTGAAGACCAACGACCAGTTCGGCTTGGGCAGGAACAGGCCCCTCCCGGAGGCGGTTGAGCCGTCCACCGAGCCTGGGGTCCACAGGGAACTGCGGGCGTCCGGCGCAGGCCGTCCGAGGAGGGGACAGTAGTGGCCGCAGGCGGCGGACTCGCCAGGCCGGAGCCGACTGGCTACGGACACACGGATTCGGAGACGGCGTACCGCGGAGACACATCGATCGGTGGCCTGCGACCGCATCCGAACGAGGAGGAGTACGAGACGAAAGGCTGGCCGGCGGCTTGGGACGAGAGGCACAGGGAAACAGGGCGCAAAAGGCGGAAGCCGGCGGACGATGTCGATAGGTTGAAGCCTGAACCCGATTGGCCCGCGCGAACGGAGGCTAAGATGAGCTGGAAACTAGCGTTGTTCGGAGACCAGATGAAGGCCACGGATTTCGACCGCGAACCCGACGGCGTACTCAGCTACCGCGGCAGCCCTGTCGCCATCCAGCACGAGAACATGATGGTGATCGTGGATCGCCCGCTGGCGCCGCTGGTCGACGCCGTGCGGGATCTCATCGACTCGTCCGAGCAGGAGGGCCTGAAGGTGGAGAGGCTGGAGCAGAACAAACTCGTCAATTTCATAAGAACGATCAGGCAGATCAACCAATCAAAACCAAAACCGGAGGGAGACCAAAACATGACGGGCATAGCGAAGAGCATCGGAACAAGGGCGGCTAAGGCGGACGGCCCGTCAGCCGGACACAAGAAGATCATCAACGAGCTCCTCGAGAGGGAGGACGCAAAGCCGACTGGCGACGCCGTCAGGCTTGCCGAGTCCAACCCGCGGTTGGAGTTCTCCCGGTATCAGATACCGACGGATCGCGGACTCAAGGACATCGAGATATGGGGAGACCACATCAAGGTGCGGAGCGAGTCCGTGTACGGGTTCGGCAAGAGAGCCGACGACATGGACGGGTTGCCGGACCGCGTCGCGCCGCCCGGCTCGGCGTCGCCGGAGATGGGTCAGCAAGACGACGGGATGCCTGGCGCTGGCATGCAGCTCGACGGGATGCCAGACGAGGCCGGGGAGATGCCAGACGGATTGCCTCTCAGGATAAGCGTGTCGGTGTTGTCCCCGGACGGCATGGCCGAGGAGGAGGTCGTCTCCATGCTCGACGAGGTGCTGCGGGATCCGGACATCAGCGAGATGATAAACGAGAGGCTCGCCGACAGCGGACTCTCGCTGTCCATCACCGAGATCGACCTCGACGACGACGATGACGACGACGAGGGGGACGACGAGTACGACGGTGCCGTGGCCGACGAGGTTCTTGATCCGGGGGCAGGAGATGTCCAAGAGGGGTGCGGACCGCAATAGGACAGTGGTATCGTAGTCCGGAGAGCGAGAATGAGAAGAACCAGCCGAGTACTCCGCGGAGAGCTGAGGGTGGATCCGCCTATCCTGCGCAAAAGCGCACAGAGGCTCGTGGTCGCTATAGACGACATGCTGTGGACGCTGCAGAACATGCCTGACGGAGACAAACTCCGCAGCAGCCTCGTGGGCTGCAAGACGGAGTTGGATGCGGCTCTGGAGTCGATAGGATACACCCTGAAGGTCCGCGGGGGATTCAGGACGGTCGTCACGAAGATACGCCAGCCGAGACAGGACACGCAGATGACGCTGAAGCCGAGCCAGCCCGGCTTGGACGATGCGCAACCAGCTCCACAGCCCCAAGTGCATAGCCTTGTCGCCCGCATTGCCGCCCGCATTGTCTCATCCTAGTGTCCCGCAGCACCAAGTTTGGCGATAGAATCCCCACATGGACAAGTACAGCATAGAGGCCGACCCGCGCGCCAATGGACCGTGCCTTGGCTGCGGGATAAAGGTGATCGGGCCAGCTTTCGCGATTAGACACTCCGACGGCGGATCCCTGTCGCCGTACTGCTCGCGATCATGCGCCAGCAACGACGCGGAGGCGGATGTACTCGGCGCCGACTTCGACCAAGACGACGGCGTAGACGCCATCGACGAGCCCAGATAGGGCGGTTATCGGTGGTTGACATGGGGGGACAGCAGTGATAGTATTCATTGACATGGACGGCGTTCTCGTGGATTTCGCTGGCGGGGTAGCCTCGCTGTTCGGAATCGACAAGAGCGTGGTGGAGGTCAACGGAAACAAGGCCAACGAGGCCGCAGGAGTGTCGCGTGAGGAGTTCTGGCGCCGCATAGAGACGGCTGGCGAAGGTTGGTGGTGGTCGCTCGACCCATACCCATGGGCGAAGCGGCTCGTCTCCGCGTGCGAGAGGCTCGGTGATGTGTATGTGGCGTCGAGTCCGCCGACACGCGCCATTTCCTCCGGAAGCGGGAAGATGTCATGGTTGAGGCGTCGTCTGCCGGAGGTGTATTCGGGCAGGAGATTCTTCATTGGCACGCACAAACACCTGCTGGCAGGACCGGATCGCGTGCTTGTGGACGATGATGTGAGGAAACACTCCGCCTTCGCGAAGGCGGGTGGCCGTGCGGTTCTCTTCCCGCGGCCATGGAACGCGGCGAGCCTTCCGGCTGGGGCCGACCCGTGGAAACTGATCGAGGGCATTGAGGCCGACGGAGAATTCGATGGGCATCTACGATAGGGACTACATGGGTTACGGCGGCGCCAGCTACGGTAGCCACGGCATAACAATGACCCAAAAGCTGCTGCTGGCGAATGTCGCGGTGTTCTTCTTCGTGTTCGGCACAGGGTTCGGGAACAGCGTGTCAGGCGCCCTGCTCATGCAGCCGCAGGCCGTCCTTGACGGCGAGGTCTGGCGGCTGTTCACCGCGACATACATGCACGCCAACTTCTGGGGACACCTGTTCTTCAACATGCTCGGGCTGTATTTCTTCGGCCCAGCGGTGGAGAAGGCGTGGGGTGCGGGGAAATTCCTGCTCGTGTACACGGTGTGCGGAGTCGCTGGGAATGTGGCTCTTGTCGGGCTGTCGCAGGTCGGGTACATCAGCCCAACAGTGTTCGGCCTCGGCGCGTCCGGCAGCGTGCTGGGCGTGCTGGGCGCCGCGGCGGTGATGTTCCCCAACTCGCAGATACTCCTGTTCTTCGTCATTCCTATGACATTGAGGGTGGCCGCCCTCCTGTTCGCAGGCATGTACATACTCAACCTCGTTTCGCAGGGATCCAACTACGGCGGCGATGTGAGCCACCTGATCGGCATGGGAATCGGCGCAGCGGTCGCCGCCAAGGAAACATGATGGCTGGCCCGCAGCCGCGACGCGCACAGCCCGCCAGTTATAGGACATCAGCTCCGTAGGCATGTACCGTTCCAGTACTGTTACCTTTATGGCAAGCAACGACAGGCCGCTTACCGTCATCGACCCGAAGAAGTCGCCGAAGCCAAACACTAGCGAGGTGCTTCCGCTCCAGGCGTACGACAGGATCATCGTGTCGTACTCCGGCGGCAAGGACTCCCTCGCGTGCGTGCTCCACCTGCTGGAACTGGGCGCGGACAAGGCGAGGATCGAGCTTTGGCACCAGCATGTGGACGGCGAGCCGGGCGTGGACCGCGGCTTCATGGACTGGCCTGTGACCGAGGCGTACTGCAAGGCGACTGGCGAGGCGCTTGGAATCCCGGTCCGGTTCCAGTGGAAGCAGGGCGGTTTTGAGGGCGAGATGCTCCGCGAGGACTCCCGGACGAACGGGGTCGGATTCGAGCTGGCGGACGGGACGGTGGTCAGGCTTGACCCGAGCAGCCGCGGCAAGGAGGCCACCCGGAGGAAGTTTCCGCAGGTGAGCGCCGACCTGTCGGTCCGCTGGTGCAGCCCGTACCTCAAGATAGATGTCGCAGGGCGCGCCATCAACAACGACCCGGAGCTGAGGGGCGCCACGATCCTCTTCGTGACCGGGGAGCGCCGTGAGGAGTCCGCCGCCCGCGCCCGCTACGCCGAGGTGGAGAAGCATCGGAGCAACACGAAGAGCCGCCGCGTCGATCAGTGGCGCGCAATCATCGACTGGAGCGAGCAGGAGGTGTGGGACATCATCAGCCGACACAGGATCAACCCGCATCCGGCGTACAGGCTCGGGTGGGGCAGGGTCTCCTGCATGGCCTGCATCTTCGGCGACAGGAACCAGTGGGCGTCGATCCGAGAACTCGACCCCAAGTGCTTCGATAGGGTGGCGGCGTACGAGGCGGAGTTCGGCGTCACCATCCAGCGGCAGGACTCGGTTGTGGAGCAGGCGGACAAGGGCGAGTCGTTCGTCGGCGGAATGCCGGAATCGCTGAAACGGGAGGCGCTCGGCAAGGGTTTCTTGGCGTCGGACTTCTTCGTGGACGAGTGGGAGATGCCGGCCGGCGCCTTCAAGCGCTGCGGCGGACCCACCTGATTGGAGAGACGGAAATGAGATGGACGAATGTGAGCGACGGGATTCCACCTGTGTCTGACGCAGACCTCGGATACAGCGAGGAGGTCCTGTGCCAACGAGACAACGGCCAGATCTTCACAGGCTATGTCAGGCACGACATGGACGGGGAGTTCGACCATTGTTGGATCCAAAGCGGAAGGGACATGTACAATCTTGACGGAATCGTCAGGTGGATTCCGCTGAGCGAGGTTGTGGGGCAGATAGCGACGCACGACGACCACGGGGACATCGCGTGTCCGTGGTGCGGGGGAGAGACGACCGACCTGCTGGACCTCTTCCCCGGCAAGGCCTGGCACGACGGCTCCTCCATCGACATCAAGTGCGGCCACTGCGGCAAGGCGGTCACGCTGACCATGTCGGACAAGATGAAAATGTCCGAACCCGTCAGGTTTACCTGCGAGAGACGACTAGGAGAACGCGGCGACGGTCTCGCCGAATCCACTTAGGAGATCAAGGTGAGCGCAAAATATGAATTATACGTCGGTGATCGGGTGATGTTCTCAGGCAGCGAGTGTTGCATCGTACGCAGGCTTGACGACAGGACTTTCATGGTAGCACGAATCGGCATTCGAGAGGAAATGCCTGCGTCGCCTGACGATCTTGAGAAAATACTAGAGTGCGAATGTTGTGGTCGTCGGTTAAAATCTGGTCGCGAAATATGGTTGAAACATGACCATTCTGACTGGTTTTACCAGCCCGACGAGGTCCCGGATGGCTATGAGTCTTGCCGAATGTTTCCCTTCGGTCCGGCCTGCGCCCGAAAACAGATAGCGACATACAAGGACGCGCCGCCTGATCCGGCGCTAAGAGAGGGCATGTGATGATTACGGTCAGCGCCCCTGATGGCTACGAAGGCTCAAGGTGCTTCATCGACGCCGCGCGGGAGTGGCGGGCGTCATACCGCAGGGTCGGCGCCACATGGTGGACAACATGCGGCTACATAGGACACGCGCACCTGATGGACGGCGAACTCGATAGCCGCGCGAGCGCCGCCATCGCGCGACACATCGAGATCCACGGGGGTCTACCCGGCTGATCGCGCCACGACGTTGAATAGCTTCCAGTAGGGGGACGCGGCGACGACCGTGTCCTCTTCGCACGCGCATTCCCACTCCCTGTCGCCGCACACGCCGCACCTCTCGCACGAGCAGTCGTCCTCGACCTCGCCGCACTCGGGGCAGGTGTCATCCCAATCCCACGCGCCGGGTTCCCCGTACTCGATGGCCTTCTCCAACTGCTCCTTGGTCACCGTCGTCCAGCTCGACGGCTGGAAGCCCTCGGCCTCCTCCTCGCCCGTCCATATCATAATCGATTTGATGAACGCCGCCGGGATCCTCCCCCTGTACCCGAAGATGCCGAACTTCCGGGACAGCTTGAAGGGGTCCTCCTCCGTGCGCGGATGGTAGCCCGTGTCCCTCTGCTTCTGCCTCTGCCTCTCGGTCTGGTTGAACGACCCCTCCCCTGCCTCCGACCACACATCCACATCGTAGTCCGGCACGAGCCTTGACTTGTCTGGTATCGCGAACTCAACGATAACCGGGAATCCCGCCTCGGCGCGCCGGGTGGAGTACGGATCGTACCTTTTCGCGGGCGAGCGCCTCGCACCCAACTGGTGTACGGCGTTCACCGCGTGGTACTCCGCCTTGCCGGGGTTCTCCGTCAGGAACACCGTGTCGCCGTGGCGTATGGCGTTCTCCCCCACCCTTCCCAGCTCGTAGTTGCTCCTCGTCTCGTCGGCGGTCAGGCCCTTGCGGAGGATGCCCGGCATGTGCTCGGAGGTCGTGCCGTGCAGGAGGGTGTCCGGCAGGTCCCCGGCGACCTCCCCTGCGGGAATATCCTCGGAGGTCTCGCCGTGGTCGTCCATCCTCGCGCCGGACAACCCCAACTCCCGCAGCAGGTTCTCTAGCAGCCGCGAGCCGCGCCCGTGGCGGTAGTCGCTATGCGATGTCATAACGAGCTGGTCGCCGTCCACATGGCCGACCAGCACCTCCGGCTTGTGTTCCTTCACCGCCTCTTGGAGGGACCACGCGTCGATGTCGTCCGGGTCGAGTTCCCCCTCCAAGCCTAGGAACTCGACAGCCGCCCTCGCGGTCGTCTGATCCTCCTCGTCGTTGGCGTCGGTGAAGCGGAACACCCGGCCGCGGTACGCGATCAGGCTGTCCCCCTCCCCCTCTATTCTGAGCGCCACCTTCCTCATGCGATCCCCGCCGGCGTCAAGACAACAAAAAGTCGATTTCTAGCTGCCAGCCAGCTCTTGAGTGCGCCTATAAAGTCCTTCCTTTTCAACCCTGTGGCATGAGCAGGTACCACAACGCGATGCTGATGCTAGTCCGCGCCGACGCGCAGCCGGGCGGCGCGGGGTGGCCAGACCGGGTCGGATGGCCGTTCGTGTTCGAGCGCATCGTCAAACGGCTCCACGGCCGCCGCCCTCCGTCGGACGATGTGTTCGTCCTGACGGAGTTCCGAACGGATCAGCTCACGCCGATGGCCGGCCTGGACGAGGACTCGGTCGCGGAGTACGAACTCGTTGATCCGAGGAGCATGCCTCCGATCGTCCTCGACGGGTCCTTGGTGATCGACGGGTCGCACAGGCTGGCGGCCGCCAAGAGGCGGGGCGACGAGACCATATGGGCGTATGTCCTGAACCGCGGAGGGACGGACGCCGCGCGCCGCTCCGCCGCGCAGCCGGGACGGACCCGGGGGCCACTCGACGGGGCCGCGGACATCCTCGTCGTGACGGACATCGCCCACCCCGTCGGCCCGAGGATCATCGAAGGCTACATAAGACAGGCGTCCCTCTACCATCGCCCGCACCTGATGCTCGCCTCCGCCACTGGCGACCTGTACATGTCCGACGAGACGGGCAAGCCGCTCGTGGCGTACCACGGGTCGGCCACCGACTTCGCGGCGTTCGAGCCGGGACACAGGAGCGGGTGGTCGGTGCCGCGGAGGGGGTTCTACTTCACGGACGATAGCCACGCCGCCGGGGAGTTCGGGAGCGTCGTCAGGGCGTTCAACCTGCGCATCCGGAACCCGCTCGACCTGCGTAGCGAGGCCTCGCTCCCAGAGTACATGGCCGTCGCCGCTGGCGTGCCGCAGCTCGAGGACGCCCTTCGCGCCGCCGGGGTGGAGACCGTGTACGCGGCGGTCAGCGGCGGACACGCGCAGTCGGATGACTTCGTAGACGCCGCCGCGGAGGCCGGCTACGACGCCATCATCATGCCGGACGCGCTCGGCGGCCCGACTGGGCTGCACTTCGACAGCTACATCGTGTTCGGTCCCTCGCAGATCGTCCCG
>VAPB010901530.1_pt1 | contig 11042 bp, 21 predicted proteins | sample 3395101 | NCBI WGS metagenome assembly VAPB01 (sample SAMN08290433, study PRJNA428436) | hydrothermal vent metagenome | isolation source: Deep-sea hydrothermal vent chimney | place: Indian Ocean: Southwest Indian Ridge | reverse complement strand
TTCCGATCTGGGCGACGACGGCCGACAGCGGCCGTCTGTGGGCCTTCACCGGAAATGTCATTCCTGTGGCCGTTGTTACGAAATCGTGCACGCAGAGCTGACGACATGAGCGATCGAGCGTATACGGCGGTCAACGTTGACATCCTGACCTATCAAAAAATCCGACAACTGGCCACGCTCCGAAGCACGCGCACCGCCGCGGGGACAATGAAGGACGTGGTTGAGTGCGCAATCCAAGACGTGTGGTTGAAGGCGGTGAGAGTTCACCCGGAGTGGATCGACTTTTTGGAGCCCACAGATGGTCACACTGAGAATCGACCGGGGGAATGAACTACACCTGGTCCGCTGGGAGCCGAACGACCTGATGAGTCGGGCTGAGGCGTTCAACAGCGTTTGCGCCCTCTATTCGGGTGGCGTGATCCAACGGCATGAATTGCCGAACATCATGACGACGCTGTTCAAACCGGATGATGTGGTGCGAGCGGGGCAAAAGCTGCTCGATGACCTACAGGAGTTGGGCCGTGCTTGACTACGACTCAGCGATTCGCGGCGGGCAGATGCGACATGGCTCGATGGTGGCTTGGGACGCCGCCGTTGTGCTCTTGGCGATCGTCGGTACGATACTCGTTTACGCCTTCCAACCCCCCCCGAGCCCCGGTGGGCCTAATGCAAGCTCGCCGGGGTTTTTATTGAAACAAGGGGCTACGCCATCGCCGAAAGGCACGCCGGCACAATGCCTGAAACCCTAATGTTCAATGAGGAGGACCACACGTACCACCTGGGAGCGGGTCTGCTCCGAGACCTGGGGCATCGCCGGCACGATTGATCGCCGTCTCAACCTCGACGGGCATGGGATGGTCGTGGATATCAAGACCACGCCGCACTGGCGTTGTACAACTGGAAAATTGGAAAGGGACTTATATGACGAACGTCGATCTGGCACCGATTGCAATGCCGGACACCACGGAGCTACAGGCGTTGGCTCGGACTGAGGTTGAAACGGCTGAGGCCATGGTGGTCGATTCGCCGCCATCGCTGGAGGCCGCGGCGCACTTTCTTCGCGGGCTCAAGACGCGGGCCAAGGCTGTCAACGACAAGCTCAACGGGCCGATCGGGGATGCGCACTCTGCACACAAGAGCCTCGTGGCGCTCAAGAAGGAATGTCTCGCCCCGCTGGGCAAGGCTGAGTGCACGATCAAGGGCAAAGTGCTGCGGTATCAGCAGGAGATGGAGGCTGAACGGCGCCGGCAGGAAGAGGCCCTGCGCAAGAAGGCCCGCGAAGAGGAAGAGACCCGGCGCCTGGCAGAAGCCGAACGCCTTGAGGCCGAGGGGGAGCCGGGACAGGCGGAACAGGTGCTCGACGCGCCGATTGCCCCCACCCCGGTGGTCCTCCCGCCCGCGGCGCCCAAGCCGGAGGGCTTGTCGAGGCGAGTGGTCTGGAAGTTCGAGGTGATGAACGCGAGCCTGATCCCGATGGATTATATGAAGGTCGACGAGGCGGCGCTCGGGGCGCTCGCCCGGAACCTGAAGGAGCGGGCCACAGTTCCCGGCGTGCGGTTCTATGCCGAGGAAGTGTTGGCGGCGAAGAGTTATTAAAACCGCATGCGCCCGGACGCGCCGGGGCGGGCTCCCAACGGCGCGGATTGCCGCATCGGCCCGGGTTAGCTTCGGTGAGCCCGAGCGGCTTCTAAGGGCTTCCGGGCGCATGTGCTTCCGGCAATCAGGAGATTGAGCAAAAATGAAACTGATGAATACAAGCGACACTGAGCTGACGCTAATCAGGGCTCTGCTTTACGGCGACTCTGGGATCGGGAAAACGACCAGCCTCGGCACATTGCCTGTGAACAAGACTTTGATAGCAACGGCAGAGCGCGGCGTATTACCCCTGCGAAATCAGAACTATCCGGTGCTGAGGTTCGAGGGTTGGAACGACGTGCAGACCATCTACAAAACTCTGGTTGAACCTCCAACGGACGATCAAAGCCTTAGTGACGTGATTGCACGGACCCGTATCGTCGCTGTCGATAGCCTGTCGGCACTGTCTGAGCTCTGTATGCAAGACATCATTCAGGTTGCGCGCCCCGCTCTGCACAAAGAGAGGGCTAAGAAGAAGATCGACAAGCCAGTCGGAGTCTATGAGGATTTGATGACGATGGAGGATTGGGGCGTTTACAAGAAGCGCATGCTCAATCTCATTTCCGCATTTTGTCACCTGCCCTATCACGTGATATTCACCAGCCTGGCTGGTTGGTCGAAAGACAAACAGGGTGGAGATGTCTATCGTACACCGAACCTCAGTGGGAAAGCGGCAATCGAATGCCCGGCATATTTCGATCTGGTGCTGCACATGGAATCGGTCACGGATGCAGAGGGCAAAAATCAACGTGTGTGGCGCACCGCCAACGACGGTCAGATTATCGCAAAAGATGCTTCAGGCATATTGAATGAGTTTGAGCCGGCGAACTGGACAAAACTGTTCGGCAAGATTCTCGGCACAAAAGGAAAGGCGAAGAAATGAGTCTCGCAGATTATTGGGATGGCATGTGGTTGCCTGATGGGTGGCATTCAGTGACGATCAAAGACGTGCGGGCATTTGATGCCGCGTCGGGGACATCCGGTGTCGAGTTCTCGTGTGTCGACACAAATGGCAACAAGACAAAAGCATCGTTTTATCTCACTGAGTTGGCGATGTGGCGATTGGCCAGCTTCGCAAAAGCTTGCGGCCTGACGCGCGAGCAAGCCCGAAACTATAATACCGATAATCCGAACAGTCATCGACAATTGATTGGCAAACGTCTCCGAGTGGAAGTTGTACCGGATGAACGAGACGAGAAGTATCACAAAGTCGGCGACTGGACGACCGATGAGGGGTTTGTTCCACCTCCGGTCGAATCGCCGCCCGAGTCTATGATAGTCGACGAATCGCCTCCTCCAGCCGCACAGGATATCCCGTTCTAATGCAAGCATCAAATGTTGAATCCGTCGTTAGTATGCCCATCGTCAATCCTGAAACCGGGCGATCGTCGCGGACGTTCATATTCATGGGAGTAGTTGATCGAATCGAAGAAGGCAAAATTGTTGACTGGAAGGGTGTTTCGGACACTGATCGCTTTTGCAGGCAACGGCGTATTGGATTTCAAGGCGAGCTGTATGCGCTTGCCGTAGAACATGCAGGAAGCAAAATCTCCGAGATTGAATACAGGCTCATCTGTCGACCGACGATCAAGTTCTGCGATGCCGTGCATATTTGGGCCTGTATGCGTGACGGCCGGAAGTCGGCCGTCAAGGTCTTTGATAAGGAACAGGATGCTGACGAATTTGCTACCACGCAGGGTTGCACGGTTGAGCATCGAGTCAAGGGTGATGCCGATCGTAACGCATACGAGAATCGTTGTCTCGAATGGCTGCGAAATCCGGAGTATCCAACACGGATCTTCCAGTACCCATATTTCGTAACGTCATCCAAACTGGAACAAGCTCGCTGGTATCTATGGGAAAGCGGCAAGCGACTGCTTGAGAATCGAAATTGCAATCGCTGGCTGCCCAATGAAGGCGCCTGCTTTGCCTACGATCGCGAGTGCCCATATCTGTCATTGTGCGAAGCTGTATCGGAGGGTGCTGATTATAACGGGCTTGCTGAAGCTGACTATACGGCTCTTGAATCATCGCATCCGGAATTGCAGGGCGCCGACGACTGTAGAGATGTACTCACGTATTCTTCGCTGACGGATTTGTCTCGTTGCGAGATGTTCTACCAGTGGAAACACGAGCGAAAACTGCGCAAAGGCCTGGATGCCGATACGGAGCCTCTTTGGGTGGGTTCTGCAATTCATCGAGGCCTCGAAGCGTGTGCGACAGGAGGGCTTGACGCTGCGTTTATTGCTATCGATGAATGGGAAGATGCCAATCCTGTGCTTGGTGAGGATGCCGGGAAACAGCAGGATACACAAGTGGCAAAGGCGCGAGCGATGGTCAGAGCGGCCGTCGACAGATGGCCCATCAATGTGTGTGTAATCCGGGACGCAGGGGCACCCGGAGGCGACCCGGATGAGGTTGGCCCGAAGGGTGCGGAGAAAAGTGGTGATGGGTAGACCAACGCCGGGTGCCCCGTTTTGAAAGGCAAACGATGGCAACGAAAGAGCTAAGAGTGTGTGATGCATACGGGACGATCAAGGATGTGCAGTCAGTTAAGATTGTTGTGCACGAGAAGGCGGCCAACGGCGAATGGATCACTATCTTGGAGCGCAGGGGCGATCTGTCGCCACGGGGGCGCGATCGATTGGAGCACCTCATTGATCGCGCCTTCTCTTCCGCCTGCAAACAGCCGTCGAAGGGATGCCAGACCGGCCCGGATGGGCGGGGGGCCGAATGAACCGGGTTGCCACCAGGCAAAAATACGGGCTGTTCCGAATGCCGCAGCCGGCCAACGATGCTGAGTTCGCCATCCTGAGTGAATGGTATTTTGGTATGCCCTTGAGCGTAAGAGATTTGAGGGTGGGCTACTACAAGATCGAGCAGTCCTACAACAGCTATCACGGGAAAGGTTTCGCGTATCATAGCTGCTCGCTCGGTGGTTACGACCATTCCCGAGCATTGATGAACTTCGTATTCGGTATTCTGGGCACAGGCGGCACTGCCGAAGTGGCCTACGGATCGACAATGCCCCATGGCCACCGGCACGCCAAGCGTTTGCAACGGTGGGTGAGAGATCGAACTGCTATTGGACGAGGTGCGAAGGGTAGCCCCCCGAGCAAACCGTTTAAGAGGTTGGCCGGGCGCATCCTACGGGCTCGGAGAGAACAAACGGAAGCCGGACGATGTTTGTCCTGATATTCGGCCGTGGCGGATGGCGCGGATGCAGGTTTTTGATTCGGCGTTGAAACTTGAACAGCCCCGGCGGGTAGCGGGATAAACGAGCTATGAACGTCCCTCTCGGGTTCGTTGTCATGCGCAGCCCGTCCGCCGTGATCCCGCCGGGGCCATTTGCAAGAAATGCAAATGAATGACTACGTATGGCACATAATTTGGGCAGCGTACTCTCGCGGCGGTTTCGCGTCCGAGGCGATCGGGGACGTTACGCTTCGGAATTACATGCTAGTCAACATCCTGGGCGAATCCTGGTGGGGCAAGCGTATCGGGATGAGACGATTCGGGGCAAAGGAAACATGAGCAACGTATACTTCAGGTGTTCGACGTGTGACGGCTCCGGCCTGCGAGTTTGTCGGGAATGCAACGGGCGCCCCCACGAACCGATTGGCAATGTAACCGGCGATGGCCCATGCCGGTGCTGCGGCGGGCGCGGCACTACGCACTGCAAGAAATGTCATGGCACTGGCAGAGCCCATATTGATTCGTACGCGGCGCGACTAGGGTCTTTTTGACGCTTCCTTCGGGACCCCCGGGTCACAAGGCCGTTCGAGTCGGCCTCGCCGCAATAGGGAACTTTGACAACTATCGACGACGAAAGTTCTTGACAGCCCCGCGAACGGGCGGCAATTCGTGAAAGGAATTTCAAAGATGACAGACAATAATGATGACGGCGAGCAATTGAGTCCATGTTATCCGCCTGTCATGCCCTGGATTACAGACTGGTGCCACGGGGATAAGACGATCTTCCCGGGCGCCATCGTCCCGGTATCAGAACAGGGCTTACGGCATGTCCTGCTAATAATCAAGCGCATGCAGGCCGTACTCCTCGACGCGGCCATGCAACAAAATGAGCGCGCGCTCAGCCCTGTAGAAATCGCCCTGATGAATGATACCAGTAACATCTGGTGTGAGGATGATTTGGTGGTTTCTGGTCTCTTCGTCGCCGCAGACCCGATGTACAACTACCGAGCTGAGGAATACGACGTTGAGCGCGTAGATGGAACGACGCCGGAAAAATCTCTTGACAGCCCCGTGAGTTCCTGCTAGGTTGAACGAACTATGAACATCCGGGTGCCATCAAACGAACGTATTTCTGTGGGGAATTTTCTACCCGGATGTTCACCGCGCAGAAATATCAGCCCGTCGCCAGTCAAACGGCGGCGGGCCTTTTTTGTTGTATAGTTAATGGCATACACAGACATCGCAGCGTTTTCCGGCGGCAAAGATTCAACGGCGATGGTTCTGCATCTGCGTCCACAGTATCTGTTCTTCACGGCCACAGGCAATGAGTTGCTGCCAGTTTATGCGCATATCGACCACGTCGCGCAAATGGTGGGCGCAACGGTGATACGAGCGCCGGCGCCAACGCTTGGCGAGTTAATCAAGCATTTTCGCGCGTTGCCGAACCCCCGTATGCGATGGTGTACTCGGATGATAAAGATCAGGCCGGCGATAACCTGGATGAAATTGCATCCCAATCACCGCTTGGCTGTTGGTTTGCGCGACGATGAGCCGCAGCGGGACGGGATATATGGCCTGCCAGCCGATCGATACTGGATGCCGATGAAAGACTGGGGCTGGGGCATCGAAAGCGTAGAAGCGTGCCTGAAACATCACGACATTACAATTCCTGAGCGAACCGACTGCGCGGTATGTCCATATCAACGGCTAGGCGAGTGGTGGAAGTTATGGAAAAGATGGCCGGAAGAATGGGCGCAGGGCGAGGCGTGGGAAGAACAGATCGGACATACGTTCCGGAGCCCTTCTCGTGACACATGGCCTGCAAGTATGAGGGGACTTGCTGCTCGTTTTCGGGACGGCGAGGTGCCTCGCGGCATTGGCGATAAACCGGGGAAACGATGCCGAGTATGTACGATGTGATAACGCCCTCGCTATAAACGGCGGCGGGCTTTTTTGCGAAAGCCAATCCGTGAAAGGGTTGATACGTGAATGTGCGAATCAAGACACTGGCTGATTTAGAGAAATTCGAGGCCGGTGTTGTGGCTAGAACCTTTGAGCGCGACTTGAAGGTATTGCTCGGCGATTTACACGATCGCGCGGGTCTGGACAAAGTGCGATCGCTTAACCTTAAACTCGATCTGAAGCCGCTGGCTGACGATGCCGGGAAGCTCGCCGAGGTGAGGGTTGATATCACAATCTCAATCACTCAACCGGCGAGCAAAACGCGCACGGTAAGCGCCAAAGTGATCGGCTCGAGCAGTATCGTATACGACGATCTGAGCCCGGACAATGTGCATCAATTCTCGATCGACAACGAAATCGAAAGGAAGGTCGCCAATGATTGACAAGAATGCTCTCCAGCTCGCAATTGACACGGCACAGGCTGCCGCGCGCACTGAGATCGTTCGACCCCCGATGTTGCCTGACGGCTGGTTCTATTGGCATCATCCGGACGGTAGCCTGGTCCTTACTGAGCTACCGCGCCATCCCCGAAACTACCACGTCGAGGATCTGGATGATTACGCCGCGGCTGTCGCGCGGTTTGCGCACAACGATGGGGCATTGGTGCTCTGTGGCGAGACCTGTATCACTGCGATTCTCGATGAGGCCGATAGGGCGCGCGAGCGGTTACGCTTTGGCCTGACCTATACGACAGAGTTTCAACTGCTCAAAATGCTGGCGCAAAATCGCACGGGGAAGTCGCATCCGGCATTTTTGAAAATGCTGCGGATAGAACTCGCACAGTGTGCCCCGCAAGGCATTATCGAGCGCCTGCGATCGCTGAAGTTTCAGAAGGCGTCGTCCGGGCAGACAACGGTGAAACCCGGTGATGAGGCTATTAGCCACGAGATCAAGCGCTGCGCGATAGTCGGCGATGGCGACGTGCCTGAGTCTGTCGGACTGGACGTGCGAATCTACAACGAGCTTCCGGACACGCATGTTGTCGAATGCTGCATCGATCTGGACCTGGACACGATCGAGTTTTGCCTGATTCCGCTCAGCGGAGAATTAGAAACAGCGTGCTATGAGGTGCGCCGGCGGGTCCGGAAACAGCTACAAGCTGCAATCGGCGACATCGCTGCGGTTTATTGCGGGCAAGGCTAGCCGCGGCGTATGGCTGTCAAGGCGTTTAATTGGTGCATGAGTGGGCACTGACCTGGCGCAGGGTACGCCGACTACGGGTTCGATTCCCGCCCCCCCGTTTGGATGCACTGGGGGGCATAGCCCCTTGCAAGGAAAGCCCCGGCGGGCGGGCCTGGCGAGGACTCTGTCGATGGGCACGTTGGCATGACCATTGAAAGAGATGTGCACTCGGGCGGGCGCCAGCACAAGGACGGTTGCGATCATCGACCGTGCTTTTATCTCTGAGTTGAAAAAACTTCTTGACACCTCGAGCGGGGATAGCTAGGTTGAAGGCGTTATGAGATTTCTGGTGGAATCCAATCGAACTTGCTCTGCGGAAAACTTCTCCACCAGGAATCTCACCGCAGAGACTTTTAGCCCGTCCTCCGTCAAACGAGGGCGGGTTTTTTTGTGTCGATCATGTGACAGCGAGCACAAAGCGAAGAATTCCCTTGACAAGGCTTCTGAGAATAGCTAGGTTGAAGGTGATATGAAACATCTGCCACAATCCAATGAAGTTATTTCTGCCGCGAATTTCTTGGCGGATGTTTCGTCGCGCAGAAATTCGAGCCCATCCTCCACGTGGGGGTGGGCTTTTTTTGTTCTTCAGACACAGCACCCAACCGGTTTGTTTCCCACCGTTTCGCCGGTACCAGAAAACGCGGGCAGGCATGGTAGTAACGAGGGCAAGTCCGAGGCGGGTCCGTTCGTAGGGCATCATGATAGCGGAGCGCTTACCCGGCCAAGGCTAACCCAGGAACTGACGTCGACTGTCAACCTGGTCTATTGGATACAAAAACGACCCGTTTCGTTTTTGGTGCCTGTAAATTCCCTCGTCAGAGCCACGTAGCTCTGGAAGCCCAATAGCGTAGGTGAGTGCTGGCAGAATAGACAATACGTACTCTGTATTATCCAGAGCATAGAGTCGGTGTAAAAAAAGCGAGCGCGCGAAAAATGAACGACCCGATCGTTACGATGCGGCTGGTCGGCAGCGGCGCTGGCCTATGTGGGTGTGTCGTGGCCTCCGAGGCGTGGATGGAAGAAACGAATCGACGTGAAGATCCTTGTGCCTATCTCAGTCTAAGGAAAAGGACTGACATGTACGGCACGTGCAGAGACTGCGGTTGGGTGGTGAGCCGGGCGTACGGAGGCGAAGATGGCTGCGAAAAAGGTCCTGTATGACGCCGATGCCGTCGACTGGACGGGCATCACAGACAAGGATCTGATTCGCTGGCGGGCGGCCTACCCGAAGGTCGATATCGAGGCTGAATTGCGCAAGGCGGCAACATGGGCGGACGCGAATCCGCAGCGGCACAAATCGAACTGGAAGCGGTTTTTGGTTAACTGGATTAAACGGGCGGAGTCCGGCAATGGCCGAGGAGGCGACAACCAAACGGCTGAGAGAGCTGCAGGTCCAGCGCGAGATGGCGCAGGGCAGGCCCGCCGCAACGCTCAACGTGCACGCGAGTATCCCGAGCCCGGAGGATCAATCCCGCGCATCTGAGCGGCTGCGGGCACGCGAAGTGGAGCGGGCTCGATATGAAGAGTCGATGCGGCGGATGGAGATTAGCCGGCACTGGTTCGAGGCGCAACCTCCCAGGCGACACTTGCCAATGCTGGGTAAATGGTCGGACCCGCCGGAGTTTGTCGCCAAACGCAAGTGGCTGTACGACCGTGCCGGCGCCGGGTACCTCGTGGCGCTATTGGGCAACAGGGGAAACGGCAAAACTCAGATGGCGACAGATGCCATGTGGGAGCAATGTCTGGCGAGCAAGCGTGTTCGATACAGTTGGGCGTTCAGTTTTTTTCTGGACGTTCGTGCGACGTTCGACGGCGGTGAAGGCACAGAGCAGGCTGTTGTCGCATCCTATGTGGCGTGGGACCTGCTTGTAATCGAGGAAATCGCAGTGCGTGGCGGTACGCAGTTCGAGGACAATCTGTTGATACACACCATAGACCAGCGTTACGCAGCGATGAAGGATACGATCCTAATCAGCAATCAGACGCCGGAGGCGTTCAGGGCGAGCATGGGCGAATCGGTTATAGACCGCCTGCGCGAGACTGGTGGAATAATCGAATGCACTTGGCCTAGCTTCAGGGAGCAAAATAGAGACAACAAGGGGCGTGCGGGATGAACAGGTATTCAGATGAGCTGCGGCGTTTGGCAGTGGCATTGGAAGAAGATTTTGAGGGCAATGCCTTGACGGTGATGAAGCATTTGTTAATCATGTTGACAAGTTTGTTAATGGACACCTGTGTACACCTCGATGGCGGCGTAATCAAACGTGCTTTTGACAAGAGCCTGGAACAGCACAAACGAGAGATCGAAGCCGGAATCTATCCCCCCGCCTGTGCGCCACACCCGGATAGTCAGGTTGCATGTAGCCGGGAATGTGTCGTGAGGGTCGCCCAAAAGAGCGGGAAAACCGGAGTGATGGTGCCGATATGAAATGCGAATGCTGCGAAAATGGGGAGGTTTGGATACCCTGCTGTAACGGCTTGGACGGCTGCGATTGTGAAGGCCGGCTGGTCTGCTGGGGCCCGTGTCTGGTCTGTGACGGCAAGGGCAACCGCGGGCCTGATGCGGACGTGCTAGCGAACGTGAAGGCCATGCGTGAGCAGGCGAAAATGTCGGGCGGCTACTTCGGGAACTCGCACGGGAGGTTGAGATGATGGCGAAAGCACGCAAACCCAAACGCTATAGCCCCGAGGGTCTGACCCCGGAGCACATCGCCGTGCGAGACTTCAAGGTGGCTAAGGCCAAGGAGTTCGTGCGCGGTATGCCGGCGGTGCTGGCGCTGAAAGCGAAGCGCGACGTCGTGTCCAGCCAGCCGCCCGGACTCCGTGCCGGCGTGGAGGCCAAGGGCCTGGACGACACCTGGATGGCAGAGGCAATATGGCTCGCGAAGCATGAAAAAGGATGACACCAACGAGCTCCTGAGGATTAGCGTATCCGAGGCTCGCCGGCAGCTCTGCTCGCTCGACATGCTGATGGTCAACAACCCAATCATCTACGTGACGCGGCACAATCGGCCGGAGTTCGCAATTGTGGATTGTGCATATCTGGCGGCGATGCTGAAGGTCTGTGG
>VAPB010462972.1_pt1 | contig 11051 bp, 13 predicted proteins | sample 3395101 | NCBI WGS metagenome assembly VAPB01 (sample SAMN08290433, study PRJNA428436) | hydrothermal vent metagenome | isolation source: Deep-sea hydrothermal vent chimney | place: Indian Ocean: Southwest Indian Ridge | reverse complement strand
TGCAAGACGGGGCAACTTACTCTGGAACAGTTCGGGTACACCACTCCCACGTTGAGCCCCGCGTATGACATCCCTGACCACAGACAGGGTGGCAGACCGTGAAAGGAAATATGCACGACTGGCATGGAACCAGAACCTAGAATCGCCGTAAGCCAATAAGAGCCCTTCTTACATCCCATTATTTCCTGATAAGACTATTATACTATACCCATTCAGTATAGAATCGATATATGAATGTCTTCAACTGTCAGAATTCAACATTATGTTCCTCAGTTTTACCTAAGGCAGTTCGCTCAGAAAAAGCGGAAGAGCTACCAAATCAAATGCTTCGACAAAAGCGATTTGAAATCCTTTACAGCAAACACAAACAAAATCGCTTGTGAATCATATTTCTTCGACCCTCCAGGAACAAATCAACCAATAGAACAATGGCTAGCACGACTTGAAAGACGATTTGCGAAATCCTATGACCGTCTTATTGAACATCAAAAACTAAAGAGATTATCCGCCTCTGATCGTGTAGGGATTTCGAATTTCTTGTCTGTACAATGGGTTCGTACTCGTGAATATCGAGAGCATATACGTGATTTTGTTACACAGTTAAAGAGTCGTCTTGAAGAGAAGAATGTCACCGACCAGATTCGGGATGACCTCGAAATATGGTCGCAAGATGATTTCATTATTTCACTCCAGATTGAAGGTATGAGAGAGAATGTAAGAAAAATCGCTCCAATAATCCGGAGAATGAAATGGATACTGCTTGTGAATAATACGAATATGCCATTTTGGACCTCAGACCACCCCTTTACCCGTTATAATCCTGTGGATCCTCCTCACTCCTATATGGGCAATCTCGGTCTACTTAGTAGAGGAATTCAGATTCTTTTTCCACTCACCCCGAAACTAAGTCTTACTCTTTGCGACCCATTAGCATATGGCCATAATCCGAATGAGATGGAAGCAGAATTTGGAAATGTTGTATTTGGGAATGAACTACAAGTCGATTGGTCGACTCGATATCTATTCTCAGTAACCGACGATTTTTCACTGGCAAAAAGAAGAATAGAAAAATATCCAGAAGCTGGAAGTACAGACCGCCAAAGAATTCAGCTTAACTGAGGGTCATTTTGACTAATGATGGACGGTTTCAAGGTCCTAGATTGACACTTTGGATTATCGAGTATCCATAGGAAAACCACATATGTGGAGCAGTGACTTTCACAATGGGTCAGGGTCATCACATGACTCCCTTTGATTAGAATTCAGAGAGATGTGCTTGTGCAAGCGTCATCGAGGAGAATCCAAGAGTATGGGAACACACATCTACGGTGTTACTCCCGCATGGAGTCTTCTCTCATACGGTTCACTAAATGGTCCCTTTTGTTCTCATATGAAAGAACACACACGAAAATGTCCGCAAATATTCTCGCTCTGGCAAGACTTGATTTGACATACGATGATAGGTGACAGCAGAAGCGGCCCATAATGGGCTGAACATTGATGATTGCGAAATATCGCTTCTGTTGTCCACTATTAGTATGGACTGTGCCTTTATAGTTTCCAATAAATTGAAGCAGTACAAACCTATCTTCAATCAGTAAATCAATTTACGACTGGACACACACAACTGTAGTGTTACTCCAACATGGATTCTTTTCTCGAAAATTTACCAGATTCGGTTTATTCTTCTCTTACTTTTCTTTCAAAATGAATACATAAGGTCTATTTGCCCTTTGAAATACTCAGAAACTGGGGACTAGAATTGACCAGGAAAGAGAGTGCAATTGAGTTAATCGATCAGATAATATCAGATAGGGCAAACATGGACATTCCAACTGTAGAACTACTCTATCGATGTCAAGATATTGGGGGATTATTAGATCTTAGTAGTGATGACGTCTTATGGATCGAACTAGAATTATCTGGATATCCAAATCAAAACCCCTTAGTCAAGGATCCGCCAGGTTACAATGTTCCCCTTTATCGTCGAGTTCAGTTGCCTGCTAAAGTAGAAGATCCACGATTGGATCGATTTGTTACAAATGATATAGTAATTGAATCAATGACTCCGTTCTCTGTAATCTATTCCTGCGGCCAACTGGAATCAGCTAACGAGCCGTTACCTCTCGGCTATTCACATATAGTTAATGTACCTGAAGTGGGTGTTATGGGTACTATTGGACAGAAAGAGGAAATTTCATTTACATTCAAAACGCTCTTACCTACTCAATTAATGAAAGGTATTATCCAATCGGTTAGGGGAAGAATCAACAAATTTGCATCATCACATCAGATCACACTTCGATTTGAGGAACCACTTGATAGCATTTTCAATTCCTCCCGAGGAGTTATGGCCGACCGTTTATCTCGATTACATACTCCATTGCTGGCTCTTATTGAGGAAACGGTAACCAAACAAGAAAGAAGTACTGACCCAGTTGAATGGCAGGATGTGCTTGAAAACACTCGAAATATTATCAGAAACATAACTGAACAAATTCTACACGATACCATGGTGCCTGATGGAGAAGAAAGACCCAACATTAATGAAACAAATAAGAAAACAGAACTAATCCTTCAATGGATTAGGGAAAATGTAGACGAATCTGTTGGAACACAATCTGAGTATGTAATCAAGATGTTAGAATCCATATCTCTAAGCCAAACTGCATTGATTGATTTGGTTAACAAACTCGGTCACCCACCAGCCAGTCAGAATGTTGTGAAAAGGGATGTGGATAGGTTGGTTTTGAATACAATGCTTTGGATTTTTGATGTGATAGCACTTCTTGACAAAGCTGGATTTTCTTGGGATAATCAATAAAAATACTTGTAGCTTAAGATCATTGAATCACGGAAAATCATTGTAATAGTAACTCTAAGGCAAATCCCTGTTCCCTAAGCTGTTTCTTCACACTATCTTTCTGTTTCTCGATATTCTTATCATCGTCTACCAATATCATTACTACCCTTGTTTCTTGGTTCCAAACCCTCGATATCTTCACTTCTTTTGAGTTTGGAGTTCCCCGCTAAAAATCGAACAAGTTTATTTCTGTTTGGCGAAATGGATAGTTGAACGAACACTTCAATATCAACAAAGGGCTGTAACCTGTCATGATACTAGTTGGCATAGGGATGATGGCTGCTGGTGTCTACATGGGTTTCAATGGTGCGGTTGCGATGGGTGCTAACACCGCCTTGTTCGGTTTTGATATATTCATGACTAATGCATTTGGCTGGTCCCCAATATCTAAGGTTCTTGAAGGTCCACTAAGAGCTGGCTTCTCTGCCTTCGGTAGGGATACGTCCTTCATGGATAAGGAGGGTTTCAGTTTCTTCCAGTTCACGAGCGACCACCTAACGAACCTCATCCTGACACAGCTCACCTTTATGATGATAGGTGGTGCTTTCCGTGGATTAACGACAATCAGGACTGCAAGAGACTTGGTTACGTATGGAGCGCGGAGTCAAAACCCCACGGGAAGAGTAGCTGCAGTAACATACGGAGTGGGGGCGTTCATTGTTGATATCACAGAGGTTACGTGGCTACAGATAGGTGCCAATTGGTTGATACATCAAGCATCTGCCCTATTTGGCGGTGCGGTGTTTCTACTAACGTTCCAACTATTGAGTCAGCTAACTGATACTGCGGGGGTTATACCTCAGTTAGTCCTTCAAGCGCTGATACTTGCACAAGTCACGTTGCAGGCCTATGGTTCCAGATTGTATCGTACTGCAGAGGTGGAGGCGTGGCATGGCTTCGCCGAGGCGCGAGCACACGGGTTCTTGTTCGGAGGTTTGAGGTGGCTATTCAACGCGCTTAAGAGCGGTGGTAAGTATGCTCATATAAGGCTGTTAGCTGCACTAGAACTCGCTGTAATGGGTCTTAAGATAGGGACTATAGCGGTCAGTGCATTTGGGTGACCATATTGGACATTGAGGATGCTGTTTCGCGAGCTGAGGAGATAGTGCGCAGGGGGTATTCCGTTGAGGGGAGCTGGTTAGAGCTTATTGATGTCTTGCGATTGATTTCAGATCCACCCTCGCCACACCCCCTCCCACCCACACATGAGCAGCATATGCGGTTGTATAAGATTGCGGTTGAACTGATGCTTCAAGGATTTCCTTCACTGAGTCAGGGTGTTCTGACTCAGGATATTTTCTCGGACATCTGGTTTCTAACCGGATTTGATTCTCCGTTTGATAAGAGGTTCAGAATGAAAACATCCTCGAACATCCCTGAGCGTTACTTGAAGGTGGCGGATATGGTTTTCCATATGATGAAGGATGTTGTCGAAGCTGTGACGGAGCACTCAGAGTCGGTGGCACTGGTAGATGCAGCGGTGGTAGAGATTGGTGGTTTCAACCGTCGGAGGGGAGGATTTGTAGCGGTCACGGAGAGCCGCGTCTTCTTCATTGGGTTTGAGCATATTGTTGACAAAAAGTACAGTGATAGGCATTATATCCTGTATCCCGACCTTGATACTAAGCCTTACTATGGAAGTCTTGATTACGTCTACCTTGATAATATTAAGGATGTAAAGCTGGACTATGGAAGAAGGGATAAGCTCGTCATTGACCTGCATGAAGTTGAGTATGCAAAGATGAAGCCAAGGTATTTCTTTGGACCTCTATTCTTCAAGGCGCGTCTTGATGACAAGGTGAAACGGCGGGTTGGATCTTTTCGCTTGACGGTAAGGATACCCAGACCAAAGGCGCAGAGTAAGGAGTTTCATCAAGGTCGCTATAGAAACTTACTTTCTCATCTTCAGCGAACATAGGCTGCCGCAACTGGCCGCTGGTTTTACCACTCGCCTTCTTCGTAATCAGGGAGGCCCCAGTCAGCTCCCTCGGGTATACGAATTACGCCTAGTTCAAGAAGTCGGTCCATAACTTTCAATGCCGCTTCATCAATCTGTGGCTCAAATTTTGCTCCAGTGATGACAAGCTTTCCAGAACCGAACAGCAGTATGACTACCTTGGGGTCTCGCATCCGGTATATCAGCCCGGGGAACTGCTCTGGCTCATATAGTGTATTCTCAAGTTTCATCGCTGCAAGTTCAAGATTCAATTCAGCGCCAAGGCTAGCGCTTGCGACAATGTTCTGGACAATTATTGCTGGCTTACCGGTAATCGAGATGCCCGCTTCTTTGATGTTTTTCACAATCTTGTGAACCGCACGCTTTGCCTCTTTCTCACTTTTTGCACCAGTGCAGACCATCTTGCCTGAATTAAAAATCAGTGTGGCTGTCTTTGGTTTTTTCAGTCTATAGACCAGCCCGGGAAACTGCTCGGGATCAAATTCAACGTTAGGCATGGTGGCTGCGATTTCGTCAAGGTCGAGACGTTGGTCAAGAACAACTGAGGCGACGACATTCTCAATCTTAGTTTTAGGTTCAGGAATGGACATCAGATATAACTCCGCTTTCTCTCTTGCCTTTATATAGTATATAAGGGGCTTATCGGGTCTACCAAAATCGCCTTTTAAAGGTGAGCAATGGTGAATGAATTATCGTGATTATTATCCACAATCACTACCATTGATGACAACGACCTTTACCTTGACGTCGTCTGCAATGTCACCAAAAGCCTGCAAGAAATAACGTGAAGCTTCAATGAGTGCTTTGTCCCCCTCGGGAGTGAGATGATATACTATCTGTCTGCCTTCCTTCACGCCATCAATGTACTTTCCCTTTTTCAATTCTTTAAGGGCAGGATAGATTGTTCCCGGAGTAGGTTTTGTACCTCTTCTTTTGGCAATCCTCTCTGCAATCTGTTGGCCATTCAGCTCCGCCTTGTCCAGCTCCCAGAGGATCTGAAATGTAAGAAATCCTCTCATATCGCAACAGTCTGGAGGACAACATTGTACAGAATCAGGAGCTTCAGTCATACTAACCTATTGGACATCCGATACATTTAAATGTATATATAGGATGTCCAATATTGTAATAGTATTGGACACCCAATATAGTTGGTGATTGAATGACAGAGAAGAAATGTGACGAAATTAGTGATCCACAACAATTCTCTTGCGGGTCTCATCAGACGGATCAATCTCTACGGTGTGTCGGTTACGAACCAATGAAAATGGTGATAATATGACTGAAACGAAAAAAGTCAGTGAAATGGAACCTGATGAAATTAAGAAAGCAGTAAGAGAGGCTTACTCCCGCGTGGCAGGCGTAAGTAATGAAGAGGATAGTGCAACAAGCTGTTGTGACCAACCAACTCAGACATCCTCAAGCTGTTGCCCCCCAGAAGCCAAAGTTACGACAGCGAGTCTTACTGAGGCACTTGGTTATGACACTAAAGGAATGCCAATCTCTGCTACTGAATCATTTGCTGGATGCGGAAATCCAGTAGCTCTAGCGAGCTTGAAAGAAGGTGAAGTTGTGCTTGACCTAGGGAGCGGTGCGGGTCTAGATATGTTTGTGGCCAGCAAGAAAGTCGGTGAAAGTGGAAAAGTGATTGGAGTAGATATGACCCCAGCAATGATCGAGAAAGCCAAGAAGAACGCTGTTGAGCTCGGAATAACTAACGTGGAATTTCGATTCGGGGACATTGAAGATATGCCAGTTGATGACAATTCTGTTGATGTTGTGATTAGTAATTGTGTCATTAACTTAGCTCCAAGCAAGGCTAAGGTCTTCCAAGAAGCCTACCGAGTACTGAAACCTGGTGGTCGTGTAATGGTTTCAGACATCGTTCTCTCAAAACCATTGCCAAAGGAAGTCAGTGATGAAGTAATCACCTACACTGGATGCATAGGTGGAGCCATTCTTGATGAAGAGTATCTGCAACATATGCGTGACGCAGGATTTGAAGATGTCAAGATAACTAGCAAAGCTGGACAAAGTCTTCATGGATCATACAGTGCTTATGTCGCTGGCAGAAAGCCTGAGTAATGAGGTATTCTTCAATGGAAGTTGAAGTCAAGATTAAGACAGGAATGCATATGGTCAAGGTTCCAGTAAACGTTAATGGTCAGGGGCCATTTACGTTTGACCTGGATACAGGAGCTTCTGCGACCACTCTTACACCACAACTTGCCGAGAAGCTGGAAATCTCAACTCGTCCAAGTGATCGACCAGAAGCACGTGGAATTGGTGGTGGTATCCACACAGAATATGCAGATGCAATCATTGGGATTGGACCACTTGAGTTTGAGAAGGATGAAGTATATGTTCTTGATGTTAATGCTATGTTGAAGAACGCTAGTGGTCGTGATGGAGTACTAGGATACACAACATTGAAGCATTGTACGATTTCCCTCAGCTACAGTAAGCAGTTATTCAAACTCTCTAAGACCGATTCAGAACCTAATCGTAATAGCATTGAATGGAGTTCATTCGAGTACATCATGGACTCCCACTTGGTCGGTGTACCTGTTCATATCAATGGTTCTGGACCCTATAGTTTCGTACTTGATACAGGTGCAGGAAACACGGTGATTACACCTAGCCTCGCTGAGAAATTGGGTATTGACGCAAAAGCGGTCGATGGAATTGCTCGGGGTATCGGTGGAGATGTAGAATTGAAACTTGCTGGATTAGAATCTCTCTCTGTAGGATCTGCACAAATTTCCAATTCGCAAGTAGTAGTCATTGACCTCAACAAGGTTTCACCCAAAGGAGGGCTCATTGAGAACGGAATAATTGGTTACGACTTCTTGAAGAATTTTGAGACAGTCATCGATTATCCGAATAAACGATTTTCATTCATTGATGAGCATAGTTCATAGGTTCAGGAAGACACATAGTGGACACTGTCTACTATGATGTCGTGGTTTTTGAGATGAGTGAAGAGAGCACTCCATGATTTTATGATGAGTGTAACTAACTCAAACCTGCTTCATCAATTCTTCTCTGTATTGATATTATCCGATAATTACAATGGATTGATATTCTTTTAGGATAAATTTAGGACTGATGAGCATGATAACACGCAGAGGTACTATAGCTGCTAGTATTATTGTACTCGTGTGTTTTGCAGTAGGGGGAATCTATTTCCTATTTGCTGATGATAAAAGACCTGCTACTAATCTCGTTTGGAGCATTGATATTGGAGATGAGTTCATCTATCAAGTTGAAACTTCTCATTTTGTTGTCGACAACTTTTACAACATATCATCTCATGACATTACTGCAATAAATAACACGCGAATCAGAATGGTGATTACAAGTCTTCCTGACATTACACAGATGATTAATGGAGAATTGTTCATAACCGAAGTCATTAACCTAACTAAGACGCATTGCTCTTTTGAAAATGGAAGTGAAATCACACCAAGCTGCTATAATGTAATTAACACATTATTATCAGCTGTGCTTCTTCCAACTGGTGACTGGATGCTCCTTGACAGACTGTATCCTGACGAAGTGTCCGATGCTTTCTATCCAGGTGAGTTTACTTCTGCCCTTCACGATGACTATTTCCTCTTTGGTTATGAGTTATGCCAGTTGATGCGACTCTTAGATGGAGTGCAAATGTGACACTCGATAATGGCATACCACTAAGGGCCGTTGATTATAAGGACTTTTCAGGATCGACAGGTATAAAGAATATATTCACACTGAACCTAATATTCTGAAAGAAAGAAAACACACTGCACCCTATGAGTGTAAATGTGTACCAATACTATACTTTGTGCTTGCAACGGGAAGACCTGGAGGACTTTAGGCCAACCACGACGAAAATAGACACATCTCTAGATGGGTAAGAAGTACGCGGCTGACGGAGTCGGGTGAACAGGGGACTTTCCCTAACCGTGCATTGTTGAGCACCCTTTTTCATTTTGCAGTGTTAACTCTAGTCGCTCAACCTTGAGTTTATGCAACTCCTTTTACTGAACCTCTTTACACTAATAGGCTTTTTTTTGGGGTGAAGTGGCCGAATTGACTTCCCACCTCCTTAGAAAATCCAAATGGATTTGGAAGAAGTGGTCTATGATTTCGAAGGCCATGCTTAGACTGAAGTTTTACAATCGTAATCAGGTCAATGCATATAGAATTTCAACCACCTCAGTCGGTTTTGATTTGCATACGGCTTAGTTTCTTTAAGTACTGCACACTGGAGCTTAGTTCTCTAATGTCCTTTATTTCAAGTATTGATAATCCGTTGAAGTCAATGTCGTTCAACGTTGTAACCACCTCTTCTAAGGGCACATCGCCATGTCCTAATGCCAAATGGTCATCAGTTTGTCCATTGTTGTCGTGAAAATGGGTTACCTTCAGGCTGTTTCCAAGAGTACAAATATAGTCTACAAGACTGCAACCAGTTGTAAACGCATGTCCTATGTCCAGAACCGCGAAGATTCCCAAATGTTGGAACTTTGAAACCATCTTAATATGGTCGTCCACAGTCATGATTATTTCTCTGTCCATCCCTTTTTGTTTATTCTCTATTCCTACCTTTACGCCTAAGTCGTCCGCGAACAAAGCCAGCTCAGAGATGCTCATGACGGCGCACTCCCGCGCCCTATCGAGCATGAATGGTACCTGGTCTGCTGGGCATTTCCCAGCGTGGATGACTATCTCTTGGCAACCCAATGTATCTGCAAGCTTGATAGAATCCTTGGTGATTTCCACTGATGCTCGTCGTATTTGTTCCTTTATGCTTGCGAGGTTAACATCGTGAATAGGACCGTGAAGTAGGGGAGTGAGTTCATAGTTAGAAAACAGTTCTCTGAGTTCCGTTACTCTCTTAGTGTCCATCTCCACGGGAGAGTATGGATGTTCGGCTTGTATCTCTATATAGTCAAGATTGAGCTCACGGCATAATTTCATGAAAGTTTCAAGTGAAACTGGGCAACCCGAGAAGTAAGAAGCACCCAATCTAAGCATCCTGAATAGTTTCCTCCGGTTCTTCTGATTGCACAATAGATGAAAGCCGGAGCAAAACAGTGAGGTTTCCAGCTAGAGCCACAAATAGTAAGGCAAGAAATGTATAGCCAAACAGTGAGCAGATGAATATAATGAACAACCTAACATCACGTGTTGCTCCAAAGTAGATGTGTTTCTCAGAGCTGAACAGACTCGCTGCTTCAAGCCGTGCCCTCGAGTAGCTCACCATAAAGCATCCGCTAACAGCCAACACAAAAGTAATGAAGACTATATCTTGGCTCAATGCCAAACTCACAGGGGAACCGGGGAATAATTCGGTGTTGTTTCCCTCACCCATTAATGAATATGTGATGCCTGCGAGGATCACGATGTCAGCATATCTATCCAAGACAGCATCGAAGACAGCACCTTCGTCGGAAGACACTCCCCTTTCCCGTGCCAGATCCCCATCAACCCCATCGACTATGCTACTCAATTCTACTAATGTACCGCCAACGACCAGTGAAGGGACGATGAAAAAGAAATCAAATGCCCGATACTCCCCGGGTATCAGAAGGCTACCAAACGAATAGAAAAATGCCGCCAGACATGCGATGAACAAGGAAAGGACAGACACACGATTCGGAGTGAGCCAAGGTACATCTTTGATGCGGCGAGCAATGGGTCGTGATATTCTTCTGTTCAAGTATCTAGAAACAGGTCCTTCTATAGGATGCCTTTCGGTTTGAGTAGAGGTATCACCGTTCAAAATTTTCCCTCGGAGTTTGAACTCGAGTAATTAAGGTCGTGAGCTTTCCGAGTGCTCAAAACTTCTCTCTTGAGCGAGATCTCGAACATGTCCCGCAATTCCTGATCACTAAGGATCATTCTCTCAGCGAACTCTAGATCAGAGGGTGTATCTATGTCGAGCCAGAATGCACCATTTGAGTTCCAGGCCTGCACATCCCTGTCTGAAGCAATCATATAGTTTACCGCGTCGGACATGATACAATCTCCTTTTTTCCGAACAACAGAGTCAACCACTGAAACGAATTCTCTTGAAACCAGGAAGACGCCTGTATCTACACAGTTCCAATTAGTGATATCCTTGCCAATCTCAAGTATTTTGTCGCGATCGTTCACGAGAACTCTTGTAGGTTCATCTAGTTGAGGTATCATGCATGGATTGTAGTCGACTATGAGGCCTAGGTCAACACCGAGACTCCGTTA
>VAPB011141443.1_pt1 | contig 11060 bp, 8 predicted proteins | sample 3395101 | NCBI WGS metagenome assembly VAPB01 (sample SAMN08290433, study PRJNA428436) | hydrothermal vent metagenome | isolation source: Deep-sea hydrothermal vent chimney | place: Indian Ocean: Southwest Indian Ridge | reverse complement strand
GATGAGCTGTACTTAATCTCTAAGTCTGATGAATGCACAAAGAGACCTCGACTCTCAACTGTCGCAACGACTTTCAATACTAGCTTTCGAAGCTCGTCACTCTGGATACTCATCGGAAACACCTAGCACGAGATAGTATCCATCTTAACCGTTATGAACCTAGCACTTGACGGCGCGGAAGTGATTCTGAAACTGGAAACTCCTGAATCCACAAGGTACAAATAAGGATGTGAATTCGTCTATGTAACCTGCTTATAATGATGCGTGAGTAGTTGGACTGATTCAGGGGAGTTCTTTTTTTGGAGTTTGTCTTTTTTAGCCTAATATCAATCGGAGTCGGAATCGGTATCCTAGCATCAATGGTTGGAATAAGTGGAGGTGCATTCAAGACTCCAATACTGATTATAATATTTGGACTAGTTGGCGAGCTCGCAGCAGCATCTTCTTTGATATCAGCCTTATTTGTTGCAGTTGCAAGTACAATAGGCTACTACAGAAAGGATTCACAGCTGATTGGTTACAAAATCGGTCTTCTGTTTGTTATCACAACAATCCCGGGAGCATACTTTGGAGTCTTACTTAGGACGCTGATTGGTAATAGGGAGATGCTTATTTTCATCTTTGGCATTCTACTCTTTCCGGTTGCCTTGAAATTGCTTCTAGCAATGCCAAAAAGTCAAAATCATACGGATGAAGAAAAACGATCTCCACAATTCAATCAAATGGATCGGAAAAAAGTGAAAATCGCGATATTCGCCGCGTTCTTCGCTGGTATGTTAGCAGGATTTATTGGTCTAGGTGGTGGTACTATCATTGTACCACTTCTGTGCATCTTACTGGAGTTTCCCATGATTGCCGCCGCTGCAACATCAATGTTTACCATGATCTTCACTTCTTCCGCGGGGACAGTCATGAATTTTATATTCCTTTTTCAGACTGAGAACACGACCATTTTCTTGTTCTATGGAGTAGCATTAGGGTTAGGTACTCTTATCGGAGGCCTCATTGGTTCGAAATTTGCATACCATGTGAATACAGCGCAACTACAGAAGCTCTTTGGATTCCTTCTCATTTTCCCATTAGTAACGATGATGAGATTAGGACATCTATGGCTTGATCCCAGTGGTTCAGACTTAATCTTGGCTACGATAGGAAACACAATCATCTGGCTACTGATTAGTTTACTAAGTTGGATGTTTTCCTCCTATCGAGATCAACGAAACAAAAAAGGGATTCAAAAAAACCATGAGAGTTTTTCGACTCCAATAAGTGAATGATATGCAGACCATATCCTCACAATGTCGAACGGCGCGAAAACCGTACCTACTCCGAAGACGTAATATGGTTTCAAGGAACTGGCCGAGAAGCCAGCACATTAGTGAGGTTGAAAGTTGGGCGAAGAAAGAGAATTTGTTGAAATGGTAACTCTCACCACTCCGGAACAAGTACCAACTGAGCGAGTTAGTCAGTATTCTGTAGTGACTTTTGCCGCAGAGTTTCTTCAACTCCTCAGACGCTATGATATCCTAAAAGCCAAGATGGAAGATAGGGGATTGGAGTTTGGTGGGAGAGTCTTACTCATAGGACCACCAGGAACTGACTTTGGAGCTTTCATTCACTTTCTAGCACGGGAGGTGCCAATCAAGATAATTAGTTACAAAATGGAAGGTCTTCTTGACGAGAACAAAAGGGGGCCTGACTCACTAAGAGTAGGGTTTGAGTTCTCAAAAAGAAATTCACCATCTGCGTTGTATATTGAAAAACTCGAAGCAATCGGACCAATAAACTCGGTGCAGTCTGTTGTGCTTCAAGATGAGATAAAGAACACTAGTTGGAGTGGGGACGAAGTGATTGTTATCGGAACCACGACAAGACCAGGACAAGTGGATAGGGAGCTACTATCACTATTTGATAGAACATACATTGTGGAAGGGACATCCATCGAAGACAGGATACGAGTTTTTGAGCAAGTCTTGAAAGGTCGTGAGGATTTTGATGTTTCAGTTGTTGCAGAACTGACTGAAGGTTGGGGTTTCTCAGACATTAATCACCTCGCAACGAGTCTGTATATGACAGATGAAGCAGAGAGTGGGGTGATTCCACGGGAGAGAATCGAAGAACTCATTGAGCTTAGTGGCGTGGTTGCATTTGGAGATTCAAGATTTCTAGATTCGGTAGTACGGAAAACAAGTGGTGCACGACAAACTGAACTCAGCAAGATTAGTGAAGAGTACCCAGATGAGTTTCTGGACCAACTCTACCTAATGGCAGTTGGTGATGATTACCCTGAAACTCAACGGGTGATAGAGGTCCTTAATGAGGGTCTACCTCTTTCAGCCAAAGATAAGGAGTTCTTGAGCAGACATCCCTTTCTCTTGACTGGTTCAGCAGAAGATCGGTTGACACGTCTTCTTCGAGCAAAGAAAAGCAGCGATAGACTTCATAGAATAATGGGAAGATGAATAGATGGGTGAAACAAGCGTTTACATCAAATCGGCAAGGCTAGGAAACTTTCTGTCCTTTTACAAAGGATTAGTTGAGTTTGACAAAGGTCTCACAGTTCTTGCAGGTCCAAACGGAGCTGGTAAAACATCCATCTTCCATGCTCTGAAGTTTGCTCTTGGTTCCAATCAGAGGGAGAACAGGTACAGCAAATGGAGTGATTTCATTCGACATGGTGCCAGCACTGCTGAGGTAGAAATAACAATCAAGGTAAACGGCCAAAACAGAAAATTTCTCCGAAAGATAGATCGCGATGGTATCCCTCGAGCGTATATTGATGGAAAGCGTGTGAAGGCAGCTGAACACAAACTTTTGGTTACTGGATTTGGTCTAGACTCTGACAACCCACTTGTATTCATGCCACAGGAGCGAATTAATGCAATCAGGGATATGGATCCCTTTGAAGTTCGAAGGCTTGTTGAAGAGGGCACAGGGCTTGATGTTCTTCGGGACAGGATAGGACTACAAGAAACTGAAGTCACGCAGAGTCGTCAAAAATTGGACTCAGCTCTTGCAGAATCAAAGACGGTGGAACGAGAATTAGAATTACTGCAACATGATATGTCTAGACTTGAGAAGAAGAGGGCATTACAGGAACAGGAACGAGCCCTTGAACAGGAACTGAAATGGTCCTCTTTTGACGACCTTTCGTCCAGGATGGAAGAAACCAAGAACGAGATAGAGTCCGTAGAGTCTGGACTTGTAGGTATTATTGAAGAACAATCAACAATTGAGAAACAGATTTCTGAGCAAGATGAAGAGTGTACAACAATTGAAACCAAACTTGCAGGTCTACAGACTGAAATTGGGAGAATTGAAGCGAAGATAGAAGAAGAAGAAAGGAATCTTGCTAGGCTCGAGGGCGATTCAAAAGGACAGGTTGTTGAACTTCGACAGTTGGAGAGCAATGTTAGAGTAGATAAAAGAAAAGAAGAGAAACTGCGAGAAGATCTTGATAGAGCATCAGCAGCAAAAGAACAGTATATGCAAAGTCAGAAAGAATTACGTGAAGAACTCGGAGATTTGGAAGAGGAAAGATCAAAGATACAAGATGAACTTGCAGCGTTTGCTGATTGGAATACGAAGAGAGCTGAAGCCCACGGCCTCTACAAAGCGCTACAGGTTGAGATTGAGGGCAAGGATCTTTTGATGAGGAGTCTTCGTGAACGAGTCCAAGTGGAAGATGCCGAGCTTCAGTCTATAGAGAGTAAATGGTCACACGTCTGGACAAAGATAGAGAAGACAGATGAGAAGGAGTTGACTTCGAGGAAATCTCAACTAGAGAGAGAAATAGCGTCTTTGAACGAAGAGAGATTCAGAAAAACAAGTCTTGTAGCCCAACTTCAGAAGGATATTGATGAGATCAGAGTAAAACTTTCTGAAACTTCGAAGCGGATTCCTGAATCAGTTGGAGAACTGAAGGATGCAATCTCTGAGCACGGGCTTGAATCTGTTGAGGGACCTCTCATTGAGATGTTCACAGCTGACGATGACATCTCTGCTGCAGTAGAATCGGTACTGTCTGGAAATCTACCTCTTGCTTTCATTGCGAAAGAAGAATCTGATTACCAGCTCATGCTAAAGTTACGGAACAAAGCCGAAGCACCGGCTCCAATCATACTATTGAAGGATGATGATATCGAAGAACAGAAACCTGATCTACCTCAAGGAACTGGAGTTGAGGATTGGCTTTGGAATTGCATAACTGCTGATTCAGAAACGCAGGGTCTTTTCAGTCGCGTATTCGGTGATTTTGTGCTTGTCAAGAATACTCAGACGGCGACACGACTTTCGATGAAGAAAAACATGAAAGTTGTTACTCGAGACGGATATGTAACAATTCCAGTAGACGCTCAGATCGTAAGTCATCCGAAGAGTGAACCATCCGGGTTGGTTTCCACAGCACCTCTACAAACTAGATTATCAAACTTTGAAAAGAACCTGAAAATTGAACGAAAACACGTCACAGAAATTATGAGCAAGCTTGAGAAACTCTCCAATGAAAGAGAAGAAACAATGGATCTTCTCGGACATATAACTCGCTGGGGATCAACTTGGGAGCGTCGGCGTAAGTTGACCGAAAGTATACCCGAGCTGGAGGAACGGATAGTTACCATCGATGATGAATTGAAAACCCTCCAAGGCGACTATGGTAAGTCTGAACGGGTGCTTAGAAAACTCGACAACACGCAACCTCCTGAGAGAAGCAGATTAGTTGGGCAAGAATCTGCAGTTAGAATCAAACGCAGAAGGGTACAAAGTGAATTGACGAAGGTCGATAACAAAACCCATGCTACAGAGAGAGATGAGGAACTAAAGAAACAGGAACTTCGAAGAACTGTAGAGAATATCACCATGCTTTCAGATAGCCTCTCAGATTTACGTGAAGAAATCAAACAGTCCAAAGATACCTCTTCAGCAATTCTTGAGAAGATAGAGGTCATGCGTGAGAGTGCAGAGAATACAAAGGAATCCCAAGCGTCAGCAAAAGAGGAACTTGAAGGAATCAAGAATGTCGCTCGATCTTTAAGTGAACGACTTGTGGCTCTGAATCTCAATGTCAAGAGTCGACGACTCGTAGTCCTTCAAGCGAAAAGACAACTGACAAACCTCGAGTATGATTTGGAATTAATAGAGCAGGAACTTCAGGGAAAGGAACGGCCTGAAACCATTCGTGTAATCGATTTGGTCAGAAGTCAACTAGTGAAACTCCGGCACATCCTAGATGATTATCAGGATGTTTCTGAAACCGTTGCACACACTGAGAATCAATTGAAAGGGAGGTTGAAAACACTCGTCGAACGAGTAGCTGAGTTGGGAGAAGAACTTGATGAAGCGGAGTCTGCAGTTCGGAATATCAAAGAGCAATATCACAATGGAATGAATGAAACTCTTCGCAATGTGGAGAAAGGAGTGAACCAAGTTCTTGGAAGAGTGCAGTTTCCAGGAAGTGTCAGGTTCGAGTTAGCCCTACGAGAGGGAAGATATGGAGTCGAGTTCAAATCGAGAATCAAGACTGAAGGATTTGGAGCAATCAGTGCGGGTTCTGGGGGGGAGCGTTCGCTCATCGCTATTGGGTTAATCCTAGCTCTTCAGGGCTTCAACCCAGCACCTGTCTATGTGATGGATGAAGTAGATACTTTTCTTGATGCCACTAACACCGAACTTGTCAGCAGATTATTTCATGATGCGTCTCGACGCAGTCAGTTCATACTTCTCACACCTGCGAAGAGCACACACCTTTTGAAACATGCAGATAAGATACTGGGAGTTGTGTCACCAAATGGCGTAGACCCGTCAGTAATAATTCAAAGTCCAAAATTCAAAGCACAATAAAAGGAGAGTGAAACCGTGAGCGAAAATGATAGTCTTGCAATGCGAGTGTTCAACATGGTTCAGGCAGTCCGCTCAGGGGATATCGACCCACTTGAACTCAAATTGACTGAAGCGTACAAAGATCTTCAAGAGCTTGCATCTAAGATAGAAATTAGAATCGATATTGATGAAATGCTAAATGAGGTTCTCAGTTCTAAGGTCATTCGCGTCCAAGAGCTTGCTCGAGTGCTTGCTGCTCCGGAGATATATGTGAACCGATTAAAGGGTCAATCCACTCGCGACTTGGCCAAGCTGTTAACTCCGAAACAACCTGTGATCATTGGTCATTTGGAACACACTTCTTTAGGTACAGCGCTTGATAGAGTGTTTCAGCTTATCGATGCAATGGCTCGCAAACCACCTGTAGATCCAATTCCTAAAACCACAAATCTGCCGGACGGGTATACTCTTGAAACTGAAGACTCGGTGTTTCTGGAGGATTTAGAGAAATTCCTCCAAACTATCAACAATGGAAAAACCAAATTCGATGATCTCATCGAGAGTGATGAATTCGATGTCTTTCTGATGCAATTTCTCTACGTCGTAATTCTTGTGTCTAAGGGTCACTTAAGTTACAATCCGGAAACACGTGAAATCTCGAAACCTTCGATGGCAGCGATTGATTCTACATAAGAAAAGTAAAGCCATGCTTGATTTCTCAAGCATGAACTTCAACAAGATTCTCTTCTGCATCTTCCACTAATGACTCGGCGGTAGTTTCGAGGCGATTATGGAGTTTCAGTTTAGCAACAGCAACGAAGCCAATGAGAGATACGACCACTAATCCTATTGCAGCACCGACCAATGGCGGACTAGTTGATCCAGCTACTTCAGCCCAGACCCCGCCAATTCCCATTCCCACAACCTGCACAGCGGTGAAGGCTACATTGAGAAGAGCGAAAACACGACCGCGGAGTTTGTCTTCGACGAGCTCCTGCATTAGTACTGATAGTGGTATGTTTAGAGTGACATCTACTGCTCCTATTATTGCCCATGATAACATCACGGTGAGGAGGTCGAATGCTAGGACTAGAGCAAAGACAACGAATCCAGCAAGAAGACCTGCAGATGCAACAAGATAGAGGGGCTTGTTCAATTCCTTCTTTCTGCTGAAGTATATTGCAGCAACTGCTCCAGTGGCCGCACCTGCACTCAGAATCAAACCAAACTGTGCTGATCCTAGTCCAAGTTCACCTTCGAGGTACGGAATGAGGAGTGCATTCAGAATACCCGAGGAAGCTGCAAGAAGCATAGCAAACACGAATAGGAAAGAGAGGATTGCGTTTCCAGCAACATAACGAGCACCTTGAGCGATTTGTTTCATGAGAGATTCCTTATCGTCTCTGCTTCTGTCTGGTATCAAGTTGGTTCGAATTCCCCGGAGTGCAAATGCAGAGAAAACGAATGTGGATGATGTGATTGCAAACGCAAGGAAATAATCTGGGGCAAGGAGCGCAACGAGAATACCACCAACTGGAGGGACGACTAACTGAACAACCTGAAATGTCATCTGAGATAGAGAATTGGCAGCAACTAATTCATCCCCTTCAACAAGATTGGGGATTGATGCGCTCCTCGCAGGGAAGAACCATGCATTTGCGGTAGCATAGATGAACGTGAGTAAGTACACCCAATAGATTGTGGGCATCACTGGAGGGAAGTAAATAGTAAGCGGAATGAGGAGGATCGTGACTGCTCTAACAACATCAGATGCAATCATTATCGTCTTACGGTTCCACTGATCAACGTAGACACCAACGAAACCTGCGAAGACCACAACGGGAAGAACCTGGACCATTGCAAGGATTGCCATTGACATAGCTGACCCAGTAAGGGCAAACGCATAGAACATGAGGGCAAGAGAGGAGATAGCAGTACCAATGTTGGACACGAGTTGTCCAGACCATAAATATGAGAAATCGCGGTGACTGAGCACTGTTCTGAAACCCTTTGTTTCAGTGGGCTCATCTACCTCTTCAACAATGATAGTCTCTGTCAATAATATTACCTCCTGAAATAAACTTGAGCGATAGCCCTAGTGGACTGACCGTTCTTTGCTTTCTTCCAGACGCGTTTTGTTCCTACAATCTTAGCTAGTGCCATAATGTTTCACAACTTTCTATAGGGTGGTCACAAGATATGGTGTTTCTGAGACTCTGTGCTCACATCTGTGACCACTGGATGACCATGCTGAGCCACTACAGGATCAACAAGATACCAGTTGACAGGTCGCAGAATTCGTTTCAATAAGTTCACCTTAGCGTCAGGTAAGCATAAGCAAGAGCATCAGTTGACTGGGTCTTGTTCTTGTTCTTCGTCACAGATGATTTCCGAGAGTTAGTAGTTAGAGCCATGATATTTCACAAGAAATTCTACTCAGATTTAGTATATATAGCGGAGCCACTTGTTAGGGTCACAGAATAGAGTCACATATTGTGACTATCTTCAAGATCATGGCGCCCTTTGTTTTTCAGATGAACAGATACCTCAGACTTTAAACACGCTAACGAGGTTTCCTGATTGCTAAGACAATGAACGAGTATGCGATTCTCATGAAGCTCCTGACTAGGTCAGGACACCCCATAGGTGCAGGAGTAGATGACATGCTCGATGCCCTCAGTCTACCGGAGGATATTGGTAGAGAAACTCTGTTCAGACGACTAGGAGAGCTACACGGTAGATTAGAACCAGTAGGTCTTACAATCAAACACAACTCAGTCAGTAGCGTATTCTATGTTGACACCTCACTCCAAACTAAGATGAAGCAAGAGGAGTCCCTTCTCCCTGACAAACTGGCAGCAACTCTGTTGATAGTGATTACACTGGCCTATCAGGAGGGTGGTTGGGTCTCATACGATAGGATTCGTGAGTTCAGGAAGAAGAGTATGAGGGGAGTCATGGAAGACCTTCGAGAACTGCAATCACAAGGATATGTCGAGCTCGACAAGGTTGCGAAGAGGGCACGCTTGGGTCTGCGAGTTCCGTTTGAAATCGATTATGAAGCCTTCTTCCGAGATCTTGTCGCTGAGAAATAGTGACTGAACTTTTGTGCCTTAGTTAGTTTTATCAAGGTTCCATCTGACTTCAACTCGGTCGGAAACATGTCAAGACGTTCACTAAGGTTCTCAAAGTCGACCTGCCCGATATGTGGCAGCAAGGAAGTCGCCCGAGACGATAACAAGGGAGACCTCCTCTGCACAAACTGCGGACACATCATAGTCCGTACTGATACCAGAGCAGTTGGTAAATTCGATATTGCTCAACATCTGAAAAGAAATGGAAAGATGAATTTCGCGGGGCTCCAGCAAGTCACTGGTGCCTCAGATGACAAACTCTTCGGAGTGATACGTAATATGGTCGAAATGGGTCTTCTAATAGACCTCCAGGGACAATACTCGCTCTCGAAGAAAGGCTCACGCTGGTATCGTCAGAGACTTGGGCAGGAGTGGGGATACTAGTCCCGGAAGGGGCATTCCCCTCACATTAGTGGACACTATTTTTCTAACAGAAACTTAGACGAGACATCAGTTTGTTGAGACTGTACATCCCACCAGTAGACTCTGCGTTCTTCTACCAATCATATGAACTCGGTGTCTGAGGAGTTGGCGTTCTGGACCTGCAGATTATTACAAGAGAAATCACCACAACTATCCCTCCACCAAACATCAGAATCATGGTGAAATCGATTGGAGGTCCTGTTGGTGGTGGTGTCGAAGGTGTAGTCGTGAGTGTTTCTGGTGTTTCAACGATTCCCCAGACACCATGGGCTGGTTCTGAAGATACGAATTTTCGAACAAAGAAGTCATCAATGTAGAAGTCGTCGAGGTAATCCTCGTGACCATATATCCAAATGTGATCGTAACCATCCCCAGGTCTGCGAACGTCACCAGAGAGGATTGTATTGTTGACAATCAGGCTGTGTGCATCGAACTCACACTGCGATTCAATATTGTACCACTCATCTTCTAGAAGTTCGTATGCAGGAGAGTACGCCAGATGGGTTGTGGGTGAATCTCTATGAGTCAGTATGTAACTTGATGCATAATCAGACCAAGTAGCAACGAAAGAGGCACCATCATCTATATCGCGAATATCGTATCTGAATTGACCATCCCTTACATCCCAGTAGAGTTTCAAATGGAGTGCAACACTCAGCTCTTGTGACCAGGTGTTTTGGAAAGCCATAGTGGGCCCCGCTGTATCCACGTTTTTGTAACGGAGACCATTACCTCCTCTTCCGGTTGGATTAGTGGCAACCTCAAGAAGGTCATTTGTCTCCTTGTCAAGAATGAACCAGCCTCGTAAACTCTTTGGAGAGTCACCTACTGTATACCCAAGGTCAAAATCGTCCCATACTACAAACGTAGATTCTCCATCACTAGCATCCACCGCATCAGGATTCCCAAAGTAGAGAAAGATGGTCTGATTCGAGTTTAGACTATCTGCTACTTCAACCCAGAACATTGCATAGTCAGAAACGTGTAGTTCTTCCATCCAATAGTCCAGTTCTGAAACTCCATCATTATCGGTGAAACGAATATCACCAAAATCAGTCTTGCTAAGGTTTTCGCAATACACCTCTTCACCTGAATCTACACCAGGTCTGTAATGCACAATAATCCTGACTTGATAGTTAGTTCCTGCGCCCACTGAGCCCAAAATGAGATGTGATTTCCTGTGACTCCACCCACTTAATCAGTCTTCACCCGTGGATTCTGCTATCACCGTTGCATCAAGAGAGTTAATTGTGGATCCACTGACACCTGAATAATCAGCAATAATAACTGGTGACAAAAACAACATAATTACAATGATGCTAATAGGGAACTTCAACTCAAGATCCTCCCACGCTAATTCTCTCCAGGAACTTCGCGATATAATTATCTTTTGAGAACCCCTCCCACATTATTTTGTGCAATATTCCGACAAAAATAGGTTTATTAATCAGTGAGTGAGGACTCACAAAGGATTCGATTCGTCGATTTCTAATATCTTCAAAACAATCTCCCTCCTACCACGCGAATCGAAAGGAAACTTTCGAAACCTACACACCGAATCGGATCCTATCTTCTTTTCCTTATAGTCAGAACTTCAGATCTAGACTCTCTTTCACGCAACTAGTCAGAAGACTCAGCTCCTCTGCCCTCTGATTTCATCATTCTACATGCAACATATCTTCATAT
>VAPB010971007.1_pt1 | contig 11065 bp, 7 predicted proteins | sample 3395101 | NCBI WGS metagenome assembly VAPB01 (sample SAMN08290433, study PRJNA428436) | hydrothermal vent metagenome | isolation source: Deep-sea hydrothermal vent chimney | place: Indian Ocean: Southwest Indian Ridge | reverse complement strand
TTTGATCTGAATAGTATCATTGCCAGTATTTATGAGGGAATAACGGAACGGAACCGCACCCGATAGAACGGCTTGAAAACAACCAGGGAAAATAGATACTGAAGTCATTTTGAGGATATGATGCCCTTAAGCAGCCTTCCACCACCAGTGATCGTAATAGGAATGCATCGTTCAGGAACAACTTTGTTAACCAGGGTCATTGAGGCTTTTGGCCTGTGCTGGGGGCGAAACAGGGACGAATACAATGAGGATCAGGATTTCCAGGCCCTGAATGAACAGCTTTTTGAAAAAGCTGGCGCCAGATGGGATAATCCTGGATCCCTTACCAGTATGCTGATCAAACCGGCGTTTGCTGCTGAGGCCGAGAAGTTGCTGAGAGACGGGATCGATTGTATTGGCAGGGATTTTCTTCCGGAACAAAAAGTATCAGTATGTGGCGATCGTGCACGCACTGCTGTCAGCTCCTGGGGCTGGAAGGATCCCAGGAGCACATTTACCCTTCCGCTGTGGCTGAAACTGTTTCCTGAAGCCAGGGTTGTACACATCATGCGTAATGGTATGGACGTTGCCGTCAGTGTCTGGAAACGGGAGACTTCCCGTCCCGAAGGAGAGCGTCATCCGCACTATTCTGCTTTATGCCAGACTCTGGATGGGTGCTTTTTGCTCTGGAAAAAGTACATAAGCAGGTCCATGAGCCTTGTTGGATCAATGGACAACTCCATAGAATTGACTTTTGAGGATCTGTTGAACAACACAGATGAAGAAACCCGGCGTCTGTGTGATTTTCTTGAGCTTGACTTTGCTGATGGTGTCGACGGGTTCTTCACTCCCATGAACACCCAGAGAGCCAATGCTTTCAGATACAATAAAAACCCGTTGATCACCGAATTTATTGACAGGGTCTCCAATGATCCATTGCTAAGGAACCTGGGTTTTGTATGATTGGCTGTTCGTGTTGAGTTTAAAATATTTGGAGCCTCAAGGTTATGTTCGATAATTTTCAGAAAAATCGCTATCTTGTACAGGTCCTGTCCGCAAATGATTTCCGATCCCAGTATGTTGACTCAACACTGGGGATTCTATGGTCTATTGTAAAACCCCTTGTCATGATCGGATTATACGCTGTAGTATTTTCCGCGGTCATTACACCCACGGTTACCCTTGACGGCAGGCCGCTGAATTTCGGGTTGTTCATTTTCGCGGGTATGCTGCCCTGGACTGCCATCCAGGAATCCGTCCAGCGCAGTACCACCGTATTTATCGATCAGTCCAGTCTGGTGAGGCACCATACAGTACCTCTTAATATCTACCCCTTTGCAATAGTTCTCTCCTCAACCATATCAGCACTCTTCATCGTTATCGTATTTACTCTCATTAAAATTCTTATGGCAGGAGGATTTCCGGCGTACAGCGGTTTGCTGCTCCTGGTGATCCCGGTCCAGGTACTTTTCTGCTTTGGTTTTTCACTTCTGGTATCCACCTTGAACGTTTTCATCCGCGATATTTCCCATGCGACAGCCACATTCCTGACAGTGCTGTTTTTCACATCGCCCATCATTTTCCCCCCTGAGAGTATTCCGGATTCGGCGCTGAAACTGATGTGGTTAAATCCTCTTACCGGTTTTGTATTCATATATCGCGACATCCTGCTCTTAAACAGGCTTCCTTCGCTTCCGGCGATAGCTTCCATCCTGTTGTTCACGGTACTATCTCTGTTTGCAGGGATTTTCATGTACCTTAGAACACGCAGGCAGATCGTGGACTGGGCCTAATCATGTCCATTAAACTGTTCAGTGTATCAAAAAGATATAATTATTCAGGGTCCGGCAAGGCATTGGCCAAGGGGCTCCTGGCAAAGGACGCCGGCAGGAACAATTTATCTTTCCCCGCAGTAGATGATGTAAGCCTTGATATTGAAGCCGGCCAGTCCATGGGAATCATCGGCAGAAACGGTTCGGGTAAGAGCACTCTGCTGCGTCTGATAGCGGGAATCGTTCACCCAAGTTCCGGAGAGGTTTGCGTAAATGGCAGGCTGTCGGCAGTTCTCGACGTGCAAAGCGGGCTTCACCCCAAGCTGACCGGCCGCCAGAACATTTTTCTGAAAGGAGCTATTTATGGTCTGAACAATAAACAAACAAGATCAAGGGCCGATGAAATCATTGCTTTTTCCGGCCTGGAGGAATTTATAGACCGACCGATAAGCAAATATTCTTCCGGAATGATTATCCGCCTCGGTTTTTCGATAGCCATGCATATGGATTTTGACATACTTTTAATGGATGAGGTCCTGGCTGTGGGCGACATTGTTTTTCAGCGTCAATGCCTTGCCAGGGTTCGCATGTTTCTCAATGAGGGGAAAACGATTGTTCTTGCCACTCACAGCTTGAACGACATTGCGGCAATTTCCAAAAGGGTGGTTCTTCTGAATAAAGGCAGAGTTGAGCATGATGGCGACACAGAGGATGTGCTGAAAGTTTATTGGGAGGCATCCGAGAAGGAACAGAACAGGATCCCGCGCCATCTGCACCCCTTTGCCCCCGAGAATGTGTACGGAATGGACACCGAAGAGATAGTAATCGATGATGTTTCCTTTTCTGGCAGTGATGGCAATAAAAAGGATGTCTTCCGCACAGGTGAGTCCATGTCGGTATCCATTCGTTTTGACTGCAGGGTGTCGGTTGCAAATCCCCTCTTCAGGGTTCAGTTTTTCAGAAGCGACGGGCTGTGGGTTCATGGAGTCAACACTGCCCGCCTGAACTTCGACACTGGTGTATTGAATGGAAAAGGAGAGATCGTCCTTGAATACAACCAGATAAACTTTCTCGAGGGAGATTATTATGTCACGGTGGGTGTCTGGCCGGATGAGCACCGCAGCTCGCTGACCGATATCGCCTATGACTGCCGAAAGTGGTCTTATATCATTCGGGTGGAAAGCTCCAGGGAAGATGGGGCAGGTATTGTCTCAAATCCCTTTTCGTGGCACCTGAAAATGAAGGACGGCCGAAAAAAAGCTCTGACTGAAGCAGGCTGAGATCCTGTGTGCCGAACTGTATAGGAAACTGAATGGGAATCAGGATATTTCTGGGCAATGCGCCCTGGAAGAGACCCGGATACTATGGCGTAAGAGCCGGGTCCCGGTGGCCGCATTTCGAGGCGGATACGAACCGGTATATGCCGTTTCCGTTTCAACTGGCATATGCCGCGGCCTTGCTTGAACAAGACAGCCACGGCGTCCTGCTCGTCGATGCTATTGCGGAAAAAATGCCGGAAGAACTTTTTCTGACAAAAGTTGTTGACCACAGGCCGGACATGGTTATTCTCGAGACCTCTACACCGTCCTTCGACACTGATATAAGCATGATCAGACAGATACGGGAAAGACTTCAGCCCGGAACCAGACTGGTTCTTTCAGGTCCCCATGCTCCAATGTGGTCACCGGATTTTCTGGACAACCACAGTGAAGTAGATATCACCATGGTGGGAGAATATGAGCTGACCTCAGCAGCACTTGCCAGAGCCATCGAGACCGAGGCAGATCTGGAAAGTGTGCCTGGTATCGTTTACCGGGACCATAGCGGGACTTCCCGATTGACAGGAAAAACAGTAATTGTTGAGGATCTGAACCTGCTTCCGTGGCCGGCGAGGCACTTTCTTCCCATGGACAGGTATTTCGACAATCCAGGTAATATTCCGGAGCCGGCGCTGCAGATGCGTACTAACCGGGGCTGTATCTTTTCATGCAGCTACTGTATATGGCCTCAGCTTATGGATGGAAACCGTTTCAGGACGAGGAGCGTCAGCAATATACTCGACGAGATAGAGCATGTAACCCCGTTGTATGGCGCCAGGTCTGTTTACTTCGATGATGACACTTTCAATATCGGGAAGGAACGGATGCTCCGGTTCTGCCGCGAAAAGATAGATCGAAAACTTGATATCCCCTGGGCAATAATGGCCAGGGCAGACCTTATGGACGAAGAAATTCTGGAGGCAATGGCTGCGGCCAACCTGTGGGCGGTAAAATACGGGATAGAATCCGCCGACCCGGAGCTCCTTGAGAATGTGAACAAGAAACTGGATCTTGACAGGGCCAGTCACAATGTCCTGCTGACAAAAAAGCTGGGAATTAAAACTCATCTGACCTTCATGTTCGGAATACCGGGAGAAACCAGGGATACAATTCGCAAGACGGTAAGCCTTGCAAAAAAGCTCAACCCGGACTCGGTCCAGTTTTCTATTCTCACGCCTCTCCCGGGTACAAGTATATATGACGAGCTGATAGCCCGGGGACACATCCGGGAGGAAGACTGGCGCAAATACGATGGTTACAACTCTGCCGTTATTCGGACAGACGCCCTCGATACCGGAGACCTGGAGGCCGAACTGGCGCGGGCATGGCGTCACTGGTTCAGACATCGGGCGATCAATAATATTTCCAGGGAAGATCTTGCGAGGTTGCTCAGGCAGTTTCCCCAATACCTGCGCTATCCCAGGGCCGCTCTGAAGCAGCTCAGATCCCTTTTCCATGTATGATCCGAAACAGGTTACACTGGCAATTCCCTGCTTTAATGCGGCCAGATTCATTGGCACAACCCTCGATTCCGTAAACCTGCTGGATCCCGCGCCGGACGAGGTCATCGTTGTTGACGATGGTTCTACGGACAACAGCGGAAATATTATTTCCCGTTACCCCGATGTCCGCCGGGTAATTCATGGGAAAAATGAGGGCATTGCAGCTGCCCGTAATACAGCGCTGGACAATGCGAGCAATGGAATAATTGTATTTATCGATGCCGATGTGATCGCCCCTCCCGAACTCATATACAATCTCACCAGGCATTATTGTGACGATAAGATCGCCGGTGTAGGTGGTCAGGCTCTGGAAGCAAACAGTAAAAGCAACTATGATCGTTGGCGGGGAGAAATACTTTTTCAGGGATGGGGCGACCATTTTCTACCCGACATCCCTTTTCTGTTTGGACTCTGCTCTTCATACCGAAAAGAAATCCTTGAACGTATCGGTGGCTTCAATAACCGGTACCAGGTCAGTGGCGAGGATATGGATATATCCTACAGGCTCCGCAAGGCGGGGTACCGTCTGGTTTACGAACCGGCGGCGGTTGTTGATCACATGCGCAGTGACACAAAGGAAACCCTGGAGAAAATGACCTACAGGCACTGTTTCTGGGGCTTTGTGGCACAAAGGCTGAACCGCTGCTACGATAACAAGGTATCAATTCCAGAAAGCATGAAAACTTTTTTACTGCAGGTTTTTGTGGATGGAATAGCAAAAGGCAATTTGTCCTTTGCCGGTCTTACCATTCATATGCACTGGATTATTCTCAAAGCGTGGTTTGATTCAGGCAGGTATGTCAGGGGAAATACATCCATGGATACAGGTGCTGACCGCATTTCAGTCTGGGAAGGACATGGTGAAAGCAGATCAGACAAACAGCAGCAATGACAGGTGCGAAACTCTCATGTTTAGACAGAGTACTTGGCGATCTTCTGGTTGCAGAGTTCTCTCATTGCAATGAGCCTGTTTCTGCTTGCCTTTTCCTTGGAGAGGTTTCTGGCCTCGTCTGAATCCTGCTGCAGATCATACAGCTCCTCATAGTCGGGGTGTTCCATGTACCGGATGTACTTCCAACGGTGGGTCCTGAGCCCCTCGCTCCTGGGAATCGCTGGATGGTTGTACAGGTGTTCGAGGAAGGCTTCATTACGCCATGTGTTAGATTTTCCAGCCATCAGATGCACCAGGCTCCTGCCGTGCATGTATTCCTGGCTATCAATTCCAGCCAGGGAAAGTACTGTAGGTGCTATGTCGATATTAAGTGCCAGGTCCTCTAAAACCCGGCCGCGCAGGGAACGAGGCAGTCTTGGATCGAAGATGATCAGGGGTATCCGAATAGACGGTTCATGGAGCAGCCATTTGCCGGCAAGACCCCTTTCGCCCAGAAAGTAACCATTATCCGAGGCCATTATGATGACCGTGTTATTGAAAAAACCTGATTTCTTCAACTCACCAACAAGCCGGCCTATTTCCATATCGACACCGGTGATCATGCGATAATACCCCCTTACCATCTCCTGATATTTTTCGGGTGTGTCGAACCTCTGATGCCAGCGCGTTCGCCCAAGAGAGCTGCGAATAAAATCTGGTTGCGAGCGAAAAATAGTATCGGCCAAAGAGCCTGGTGCCCTGAACCTGGTTTCCCTGTACAGGTTGTTACTGTCCTCGGGCCAGTAGAATTGATTCGGGTCCCCATCAACTGCGTGAGGAGCGTTGAAGCTCACAGACAGGCAGAATGGCTGCTGCAAAGTAGAAGATTTAAGGAAGTTCACAGCATAATCAGTGGTGAGTTGAGTCAGATGGCGTTTTCGACCTGCCACTTCAATGTAGTAGGGGGGAAGGTCCAGATGATTAATTACGTCGAACATTTCCCTCGTTCCGCCCTTGCCGGCATCAAGCCCGAATTTGCCAACAAAACCGGTTCTGTAGCCTTCCCGTCGCAGCAAATATGGATAGCTTCTGCGGACAAATTTTTTATTCAGTGGGCGTGTGCCGAAGGTATGCTTGTGGCCTCTTTCGTGCAGGCCGGTGAGTATGCTTGTACGGCTCGCCGCACAAATGGGGCTGGTTGCGAATGCGCGACTGAATCGGACGCCATCCAGCGCCAGCCTGTCCATACTTTTCGTCTGGATAACCGGATTTCCCGCGCAGCCCAGGGTGTCCCATCTATGATCGTCGGTGAGAAGGATCAGTATGTTCGGGCGGCGTTTGTCAGTTGCCAGTGAAGGCGTGTATCCGGCAAGAAGCGCTCCCAGGCTGCAGGTAGTAGTGCGAAGGAACTCTCTGCGCGAATATTTTTTCATTGCCAGGGTACTGCCGGTTCAGGGTTGATATCTGTAACATGGAACTCTTCAGGTGTTCTTGTTAGAAGCACCGATTCAGGGAGCTTTGTCTTAAAGTCATAACTTCCTGATCCCAGCGCCAAAGTGACTTCCTCTCTGTCAATTTGAATTGAAAGCACACCATCTCCATCTCTGAGGGGCATATTGCTTTCCAGTATTCCGTCAGGCTCGCTAGAGGGGAAGCGCACGGTTGCCCTGGTGTTTGTTGGAATAGAAACCTGCAAACGCAAAGTATCACCTTTCACCGTCCAGTCGCTGAGGATATCCCCAACCATTGATCTGTATTCTGCCCTGACATGCCCGATGGCGCCCGGCACAACCGTAGGCTGAATTGAAATATCCGTAAAACCGGGGCTTGCAGCCTTTATACCCGCTAAACTGGAGAAAAGCCACTCACCTACAGAACCCAGTACATAGTGGTTAAAAGAGGTGTTTTTAAGGTTTCTCATGCCGGCTTTTTCGGAGTAAGCGTCCCACCGTTCCCAGAGGGTTGTTGCGCCATTATTCAAGAAAAAACCCCAGGAAGGAAACCCCTGGTTCAGCAGCAGCCGAAGGGCGATTTCGGGCCTTCGGATTTGAGAGAGTACCGGAAGAAGGAAGCGGGTTCCCACGTACCCGGTTGATAGATGCCATCCGTTTCCCTCCAGGAGTTCGAGGAGCCGGTTGCCTGCAGATATGATGAATGGCTCGTCAAGCAGGTCCATGTAGAGGGCAAGGGCATAAACAGTTTGCGTGTCACTTTCGATATTTCCTGATGGAGATACAAAAGCCTTCATGAATGCCTTTTTGATCTGCTCGAACAGCGAGCTGTAATAGTCAGCGTCGCTGTTTTCTCCAATTGCCTGTGCCATCTCGGACATCAGCTTTGCATCGTAGGCAAAAAAGGCGGTTGCAATTACATCCCTGGATGTGAGTTGACCGACTTCTTTCCAGTCTCCCCATGCTCTTTGATGTACCTTGAGTCTGGAATCCACGCTCTGACCCTCCAGATAGGCCAAAAATCTCTTCATGGAAGGATAATGGCGTTTAATTATCCGTTTGTCTCCGTATATTCTGTACAGAAGGTGAGGCACTATAATACCGGCGTCCATCCAGCCGGGAGACGGCTCCTGAAGCAGAAAGGGCATCGGTGCAAAATCGGGATAGGCACCATCTGAGCGCTGGTCATCCGCCAATGCGTCAAGCCACTTGGTTAAAAAGGCAGCTATGTCCATGTTGTAAGCCGCGGCACCGGAAAAGAGCTGGACGTCTCCTGCCCAACCAAGTCGCTCGTCCCTTTGCGGGCAGTCAGTCGGGATCTCAAGGAAATTTGACCGCTGTGTCCACATGATGGTTCTAAATAACCTGTTCAAGACGTCTGATGAGCTTGTGAAACGTCCGGTTACCGGAAGGGCCGAGCTAAGGACAATGCCGGTTACGCTCTTCTGAGTGGGGGTTGCCGGGTAGCCTGCGACCTGAACATACCTGAAACCATGATAGGTAAATCTGGGCTCCCATATCTCCTCTGTGTCGCCCTTTAAAATGTAAGTGTCAGTAGCCTCGGCACTTCGAAGGTTTTCGGTCATCAACGTCCCGTCTGTACGGAGCATTTCTCCATGGCGGATGGTGAGTTTATCACCAGCCTTGCCCGATACAGTCAGGCGTATTCGTCCAGCAAAATTCTGTCCCATATCAAACACGTAAGTGTCGTGATCGAGTTTTATGACAGAAACCGGCTCTATTACTTCAGTTGCCCTGACAGGTGTCGCGGGATAGGCTCGCAGTTTGGCATGTGGTACCCGTATGCTGGAGATCTTCCGCCAATCCGAGTCATCAAAACCAGGCATATTCCATCCCGGCATCTCCATGCGGGCATCGTATGTTTCTCCCATCAGGATATCCGCCTTCAAAATGGGGCCTGAAGATGTCAGCCATTTGCTGTCACTGGCGATGATTTCAGTGGTACCGTCAGTATATGTAATTTGTACCTGGAGAAGCAGGGCCGGAACATCGCCGTATAAGCCCCTTCTCTTCCTGCCACTTCTGCCCTTGGGGATAAATCCCACATAACCTGCATACCAGCCATCTGCCAGGATCGCGCCAATTGCGTTCCTGCCGTCAAGAAGCATTTTGGTGACGTCATAGGTGTGATAGTAGATACGTTTATTGTAACTGGACCAACCCGGAGTAAAAATATCCTCGCCAATACGCTTGCCATTTATGTAAATTTCAAAAAGCCCCATTGCGGTGACGTAAAGCATGGCCCTTTGAACAGAGTCTTTTGAGGTGATCTCCCTTCGAAGGTATGCAGGTGGATTAACTGTATTTGACTCCTTCGATCCGGAAATTAATAATTTACGGCCGATCCACTCCCCTCGCCACTCGCTCGCTTTCAAAAGTCCCATGGACCAGAAAGCCGGTGAACTCCATTGGGAACGGCTTCCGTCCTCGTCCCAGACCCGAACCCTCCAGTAGTAGTGTGATCCTGATTGAAGGGGTTCACCATCGTACTTGATCTGCGAGGTTTTGCTGCTTAGTACCTTGCCCGTATCCCAGAGGGTTCCATTACCGGCAACCGGAAAGTCCTTGTGGTTGGACACGACGATCTGATAAGCGCTCTGCCTGTGTCCTCGGCCCAGGCTCTCAAGTTGCCAACTCAGCCGGGGTTCTGTTTCGTCTATTCCCAGGGGATTGATCCTGTACTCGCATATCAGCCGGACCGGATTAATGACGCTTGCCGAAGCAGGACTGGATGCGCCCGCATATAAGACGATGGAAATTGCTGCCGGGACAAAAATACGAATGCCGGATATGGTGCTGTGCAATATGGCCCTGGAAATAATACGGCTTCTCACAGGGAGTCCCTTCTGGAGGCTGTGTCGGCTATTGAGATCATCTCCATCAGAGAGTGTACAGCTACCCATGGATAGCCAAGAGCGAAGGGCCCGTAGAGGAGCAGAATAGCCCATTCACTATTGTAAACTGCCCAGGTAGCAAAAAAGATACTGTAAATAACAAGAGTAAACTCGAGCAGAGAGATTTGCCTGAGAATCAGACGCTGGGACGGGGGGAATCCCGGGCCGGCACTGCTTACAGAACCGCTTTTCTGGGTAGGTTCCCGATGGACTTTTAGCCCAAGCAGGCCCTCAACGATACCATATGAAAAGGTGGCAAACATGCCCAGGGTGATGAAGATGGAAAATACCAGTTCACGGAGGGGCAAAAATACCGATTGGCCCGGGATTTTTTCAGTTCTGTTGACAGCAAGGCGTGCTCGCAGGAAGGGAATGTGGGAGATGTTGAACATGATAACCAGGGCAACGGCAAGATATCCCAGCCAGTCGGAGATTCCCAGGTGCAACATGAAATAATATGCGGGCAGGGCCAGTATGTGATGCGCAATTATATACAGGGGTTGAAGGGAAAGGATAAGAAATAATTCCACTGCCATCGCCTTCTGGAACGGGCCCATTGTCTTGTTCTTCAAGATGCCCATTATGTGCTTTCGAAAAACCTCCATGATACCCTTCATCCATGAACGCTGCTGGAGTTTGAACCCGTCATAGCTTCCGGGAAGGCGGCTCCACACAGATATCTGATCCAGGTACAAGATGCTCAGACCTGAAAGCTGGACTGTGATACTCATATCGACATCTTCAACCTGGGTATCTCCCGACCATCCACCGCAGGCCTCAATGGCGCTCAGTCGCCAGCTGCCCGCCGATCCACGGAAGGTGCTCATGTGACCTGAGTGACTGCGGGAAGCAAAATCGATTAAATGAAGGTTTGACAGGTACGCTGCCTGAACACGGGTGAGCAGATTATCATTGGCGTTAAGATAATTGATTGAGGTTTGTACTGCGCAGATTTCCGGGGATGTAAAATAATGGACTGTTTGTTGAAGATAGTCATCCGGGATCAGGAAATCTGCGTCAAAGATTGACACGATTATATGGTCATAATCAATCAGGTGTTCTTCTTTGAGGGCTTGTTTTGCAACGTCCAGCCCGTGATTAAGGTTTCCAGCCTTGTAAGCGGTGCGGGCGGGTCGATGAAGATAATCTATGCGAAGATCAGGGTCTTGTGCCCTGCAAAGGGACAGGTGTTCGATGATGCTTTGTGAGATGTTTTCCTGGTCCGAATCATCCAGGATCTGGATTCGCAAACGATC